>JGI20154J14316_10000062_pt1 | contig 76039 bp, 69 predicted proteins | sample COG_04_FD_14316 | JGI IMG/M metagenome (IMG submission 14316)
TTTTTTTTAATATAGGTATTTGAATAAATGAGTGATTATTATGACGATGAATATGGTGGTGGTGAATATGGCGAAGGACTTTTTGACGGTGATCAGGGGTCAGAGAACGAATGGGAACAGGATTTACAAGCGTATGAAGATAATTTTAATGACGGCGCAAGAGCTGGAGAAGAATACACCGGGTGCTGGGAAACTGGCAAAGGAGGTGAAAAATTAAAGATACAAACCCCATTAGGTAGATTTTGTATAAAAGTTGATGCGGTATCACGTAATATAGAAAGTGAATGTAATTTACTTAATCAAGCAGATATTACAATGTTACAATCTTTTAGTCAAAAAGTACCAAGAGTCAGATACAAGAACCCAACAGCTTTTGTACTGGGGTACATTGCTACAAAAAGAGGGGCTAGTAAAATAGATATCCAAACTTTAGAAACTGTATATAATTGTTACAAAAAAACAGTTTCTGTAGATAAAGATGAATCTGTTAAAAAATCAGATGTAATCAGATATGCTCGTCTATGGAATATACTAACAAAACAATAATTAAATTATACGCTTTCGCGTATAATTTATATGATATCAGTAATCATAATCAGTTGATTGACAATCACATGATTGTTGACCGTATAGTCTGAAAGCTGTTGATTCTAAATTATCTAAAATTCTTGCAGTCTCTTCAGCTGTAGTAATTGCACATTTTATAATATGTTTCGAAATGTTTGGGTATTTAGAGTAGTAATCCGGTGTCTGATCGGACGAAGATGTCATTAATCTCATAATATCACATATCATTTCAGAGATAAGATCCGGTAGAATTTCACCAAACTTCTTTTCAGTTTTTTTTATTGCTTTAGGTAAAGCACGTTTAAGTGCATTTTTTTCCATATGTTTTGAAGTGTTTTTTACTATCATTTCTTGTATCATTGGTGGCGCATCCTCTATATTTTGTGCTATAGTTTTATAACAGAGTTTTGTAAGTGAAGTCATTTGTATTGATATTAGACTACAAATATCTTGATAAAAATCTATTTTATTTTAAAACTTAAAGACGGGTTAATAGTCAAATAAATTATGACCAATATTAAGTGGATATCTACCAGATATAAACTTCGCTTAAAAGTCAAACTAGACTGGAATAAGTACAAAAATGGTAGTTTAACACTTCCACCAAAAGATGCTGGGGTATGTAAAGATTGGAGGTTTGAAATAGCAACTGATGAAAAATCTGCTGTGTTTTTAGGTACATGGGAGAGAAGAATGCTTAAACCAGGATTTAATATGAATAAAATAAATGAAGATATTCAACCTTATACACTATCACTATCATAAATATTATCAGTTGATAATATTTAATTCCTTAATTCCTTAAGATATTTAAGCCAATTGTCTGACATTTTACTCTTTTTTGTCGAAACAATACGATTACCACTTAATGTATCAAGATTGTATAGTTCGCATTCTATGATAACTTTATTTTTACTAAATTTGATACCTTCAATTTCATATATCTTTCCATCACTGTATTTAATATCGTCAGAAGTAATAACCTTAAATATAATAGCCATAAAAATAACAGACAATAAATATCTGGATTTTTTCAAAGTGAGAGAGTATTTGTTCTTCATTCTTATTACAAAAAGCTCTACTAATAACTCTTTTATATTTTTTTTCCTAATACTTGACCAGTTATCACGTGAATAACTCATTTCGTTCTCAAGATTTTCAAAATCTTTTTTATGTTGATTTTTTTCCTGTGGCGAAAATAACCCTAATTTATCAGTAAGTAATTTGTATACGTCATTATGAATTTGCAATGATTTCTTACGCTCTATCTTGTAACTGAAATCTTTCTTGCGATAACTACAACATAAAAAGTCTTTGGAAATATATGTACCATATGGAGTTTTACCATACGCTAAATCCTCAAAAATATTTTCCCAAAAGGAATTTTTCGCATGAGGACAACACTCAAGGAAGATTGGATAGATAATTTCTTTTTTTATAGGCATATCCCTCTTATTTTATTAAAAGCAAATCTTTAAGATGACCAAAAAAAATGTGTAAAAAAGGAAAGTTTAATTATATATTCATTAAAATAAATAATGTCTTTGTTTTCATCTTTAAGTAATTTTGGAAGAATAGACGCTCTTTTATCCGCTATATTTTCTACAGTTATCGCATGTTTTATGATATATTTTGGTATAAAAATAATCAATCACAAAGCTCATCTCAAACCAGTCAGTGGAATAATAACAAAATCTTCGTACGATTGTAATAGACAAATAGATGATAAAAATACAACAACTTGTGAGTTCAATGTTAGTTACGAACTGGATGATAAAACATACACGAAAACATTTTCCTCAACTTCTAGATTTTCCACGAATGAATCAGTGACTGTTTGGTACGACCCATCCCATCATAATCAAGCAGAATTTGACCCAACACCAAAATCTATTGGATGGGTACTTATTGGGATAGCGGCTTTTCTAATTATCGTTTCGTGGTTTTGGGTCTTTGTAACTAGACGTTTTAAAATTATAGCTACCGCTTATGGAGTCGCTGATGTGGTAAATATGATTCGCTAAATTTTGTCTCATTTAAATTTTCTCATACACCTATCTATCATCAGTTGACCTACTCTTTCAAATGAACTATAAGGTATATCGACTATGTTATCAACTATAACAAAAGAAATTGGGGTAGATTTCTCAACTATAACAAAAGAACTAGAATTATCTATCCTATAGGGGGTATAAGGAATTCCGGATTTACGCAAAATTTCTAATAATGCCATTTATATTTGTTTTTTCTATATCTAAACCAATATAGAAAAAAAACCTGTTTAAAAGAATTGAGATTTGGTATAAAGTATGAATACTACAAACCAGACATATAAGATTGCCAAACAGCGTCAGTTAATTGACTTGAACGGAGATATGACAAATTTTGATCTAACCTTTACAGCAACTTCTAAAGATGGTAAAACTTTCAACGTTATAGTTGTTGACCAAGAAACATTAGATTCTAATTTAGTATCGGAAATGAAATACAAGACAGCAACAGGTAGTATTTCTGGAAATATAGTAGCTGATAAAAACGTACATCAGAGTTACTATCTGTGTTTAAAAGCCGATCCTCCATGTGATGTTGACATTAAGATTGTAAAAAAAGCTATACCTCCAAGTAAAAAAGTTATGTTAAAACCTCCACCCCCTCCTCCACCAATGCCAGAACAAAACAAATCATTTTTTACTCTTAAGAATACTGTATTAACTATTCTTGCAGTAGTCTGTATAATTTTTATTTTATACAATGTAAGAAATTATTTTAAAACCAGTGACGTTGTGAGTGAAGTCAACGATAAAAATGTACCGAGTTTAGGTGTTGTGAGTGGAGATGGAGGAGATAATAGTATCACTGATGATGTTATGAGCGAAGGAGGGGGTATGTCACCAGGTATGAATGGTTTATTACACAAACTAAAAAATATGTCAATGACTCACTAACTTAAAAGATATAATATTTCAATAAAAAAGATGACAACTAATTTAATACAACAGAGCCTCAATGCATTAGGTGATAACCTCAATTCTAGCTTTAGTGGTCAGATAAGCGATTTTCTACAATTACAGGGTATAAACACGAATCAAATATTGAAACCGTTGGTTGATATATCTGAAACCGATGAAATACTTCTTATTCAGATGATTATAGCGGGGGTTGATCATGATTCAATTGATGTGTCTTTCTTCAATAACAGTATCAATATTCAAGGAGAAAGAAAACCACATGTATTAATTGGTTCTACTAAACTTACAAGAGAAATTAATTATGGTAAATTTGAGAGAAAGATTATTATTCCAGTGAGTGTAACTAAGAAAGATAGTGTTACAGTTGATGTTAAGAACGGGGTTTTAACAATTCTTATCGACAAAACTAAAGAATCATTAAATAAATTTTCATTAAAATTAAATGAGAGTGTATAATTTTTTTATATTTCTTGTGAAATATAAAATGACGAGTTCTGGACCTTATTCAGAGGCTATGAACTTTACTCAAATGTTTGACATGAATGACATTCGTGGTCAATTACCTGAAATTAAATATCGTAAAAATTCTATAACAGATATAATTAATACTCATCCAGATTTCTCAAAATTTAAGTATATACTTATTCTTGCTAAATTAGAAGGTATATATGACGATATTCAGGCAAACTTTACTGTCTTTGTTCCTTCAGATCGTTCTATCCGTCATATTAACGATAATATATTTCTAAATATGGATCTTTTAACTGCCAGAAATATTATCAAAAGTAGCACTCTTAAAAGGAAGATTACAACTTCTATTTTGGAAGACAGCCTTTCATCTTGGATCCATACTCAAGAACCAACTAATAGACTACTTGTTACTAATAAGAACGGGAGAACTTTTTTAAATAATACAATCAATGTAATACATAAAAATATGCAGGCAACTAATGGTATTATACATGTAATCGATGACTTAATTATTGTATAATATTTTTTGTGTTATAATGGAATTCCATTATAACAAATAATTAGATACGTCTAATACTAAAATACGCTGATATTTGAGCGAGAGGATTAGGTTGACTTGGTGAGAAAAACTCAGGAAGAACAGTCTTAAAAATCTCACCATTCTGTAAACGAACTGAAAATTGTAGATTGTCATTAGGTTTAAACTTTATTGTCTGAGTTGCACCATCACCATCAATCTTAATAAAACTAGAGTTTACTGGATTTGGAACATCGTCAATAGCTGCACGAAATAACATGTTAGTTGAATGTGGGTTATTAGAATATATAATATTTTTCAAACCACCACCGCTTGAACTAATATTTTTCAACTCTACGTAAACATATGGATAATACGAAACCTGACCACCTGCTCCAACAGCTAGCTCCGCGTTCGGAAGAACTAAGTTAAGTAGTTCAATCTCGTAACAAACCATCTGTTGTTGGGAAACAAGACTTCCACTGTACACAAAAGGATTGAGATTGTCATATGAAAAAAATAGTATATTAGCTGACTGGTTAAATAATGTATATGAAAAATTTGAACTTACGATACCAGATGTAATTGTAAAAGTTGTAACAGGTGCTGTAAAAGCTGTTGCTACAGTTGCGGTTCTTGATATAATATTACCTGTGATATCTTTTGCAACAACATAAGTTGATATAATCCTTGTTTCGTTAAGAAAAGTGTCAGTGATATATAGACCGTTATAAAAACCGTCAATGTCAGAAGCAAATGATGTAAATAGAATTGTAGTAGTAGAAAGAGGTGCTAGAGCGCTATCTCTATAATCAGTATATTTAATTATTCTTCTGGACTCTTGTGGTATTATTATTTGATAAACATTACCAGCATTTGGAGCAGCGGAAAATCCTGGGTAGACAGTTACTAATTTTGTTCCACCATCATAATTTGTAATAGTCTGGAATTGTCCTGCTGCTGGACCATTATATAGACGAATTACACCACCTGTATAAAAATCATTTATAATTGAAGAAGTAAGATCTAAATTAAATTGTGTTATGCTTCCTGCTGCTGATATCGCATCTGTTGCTGGTGTTTTAAATTGCTCAACTTCCAGGAAGGAACCAACAAAATTAGTAGGTTGAACTGACGGGTTTAAATTAAAACTATTTTTTGTATTTGGTTGTGCAGGTAATAATGTTACAACTGATAAGTCCAAAGGAGAATGAAAGGATACAGGTTTTGGACGCAATGAATAAGTATCAGCCGTTGTCCATAATCCAGACAACGGCCCACTATTATTACTTGACAGTCCAGATGTATCTAGTTTAATTAAATGAGTGAATGACTGATAATCAATTGCTGGTCTGTATTCATTTCGTGTCTGATTGTAAATTACTGTGTTTACATATGCATTTGGGGCGAGTTTACCACTTGGAATAAACATCCAAGGATCTGTTAAAGATGTAATATCGGTTGGGTTTAATATTTCAACAGAATCACCTGAAGCAACCACAAATGTTCCCGAAATTACAATTCTCATTGAATCGGCGGTAGAACTCGTCCCCATATAAATTGAACTAACAATTCTAGCTTTCTGTATAGGTGCGGCAATAGTTCTTATTACTGCAGCGGTGTAGTAATCTTTTGCAATCTGCATATGCCCAGGTGAGGATTTTAGGAAAATAACAGTGTTTGTTGATGAACCACCCAATGGTGTAGCACCATTCACTATTAATGAAGACGAAAGACCAATACGGTCGCTCCCCCCTTGTGTATTGAAAGAATCCGGTACCCAAACAGTCTCAGGGGTAGATGTTGAAACTGGGTCAACAGCGTCTACACTACCTTTACGTCCGGAAATTGATATTGGAACCATGAAATTTGCTGCTGATGGATGTTCAGTTCTATTACGAAATTGAGAGTCAATTTCAATATATCTAGAGTTTGACATTTATTAGACAAAAATATAATTTTAGATGCTAATTATAAATGTCTTATTCAATTCGAGGTAATACTTGTAATTGTTCATCATCAGCTATAACTAGTAATGCAAAATATATATCACCTCTTAGCAGAGTTTATCACGATAAAGTAACCGATATGTGGTTATACCCTAGACGGACAGGTTTTAATTACCCATATCAGCACACTTTTGGACCTAATATTCTTAAATCTTGGAAAGTGGAAAGTGATAAAAAATCACCGGAGAGAAAAATTTTATTTGAGAGTAAAAAAGGAAAAACACTTTCTACTTCTTCCAATGTTGGTTCTGTTACAAACAAATGTCCAACTTGTTAATTATTTTCTACCAGAATAATAAATGAAAAATACAATTAGGTATATCTTTCTTACAATAATAGTTATACTATTGATATTAGCACTGGTAACTGACAAATGGCAGACTCTGAGCCTAAAGAATAACAATATACATACGGACATTGGTCTTTGGAAAACTTGTTCGGTTCTTGAAAACGAAGAAACAACATGTCATACTACAAAATTAAGTGATGATCGTACATGGGAATTATATGGTATTAGGATTATTGCAATAACAGGTATTATTTTGGTGATTCTTTCATGTATTCTAGTTAATAAAGATTTTAATATTCTTATCAAATCTTTATCCATACTGTCAGTGTGTACAGTTCCATTTTTATATTCTGTCTACATGGAAAACTATTTCTCCCAAGAATTTGACGAATTAATGTTATCTAAATACAATTATTCTTACTATTTACAATCTTGTGGTGCGTTGATGTTAATAATTACGAACTTATTTTTGTGTTAAACTTATACTTATTAGTATAAGTTAATTTGTTTCGTGATAGTATTTACTTCTCAAAGAACATAAAAGTTTTCCCAATGTATTTTGTCCTGTTTCATTTCCTTTTTCTCTTTGAATAATTGAAGATAAACCTGTACTGAGAAGGTTATCTTTCAGATACGAATGTTGGTCAAACTTCATTACAAGTATGTTAAATAGTATATCGTTTCGTACATGTTCCCAGTCTTTACGAACATTTGCTAAACTTCCCAAGTATTTGGAATGAAGAGGAGATTTAGATCGTATCTGTGATTTGACATATTTTTTGTTATATGGGTCCTTATAAGCTTGAAAAGCAGCTTCTGATGTTGGAAAAATTCCAAAACCGGGAATTGAAACTGCGTGGTATGAAAAATTAGAAAAACCTGCGGTTCTACCATGTTTGTATGCTTTAAAGAAAAATATAGGTTTATATAACATATGTACAAAATTTTTCTGATAACAAGACTGAGGAGATCCCATTTTTCTCCATTTTTCCCTCATTGATTTTCTATTATTGTGATAAACTGATGTAAGTTCCAATGACTGGTACGAGTTCATACCGAAAATAGTGCTTAAGAGTGACGCTACAACAATACCTGAGCGACCATGACCACCTTTGCAATGTATATATATAAGATGATTATCTTCCATTTCATGTATAATTTCTGATAGTGTTATTATAAACATTGAGAATTCACGACTATCTTCTGGAACCTGATGATCCTTAATCGGAAAAGAAATATAATTATATTTTGTCTTGTATGGTGTAATACGCCTTTCATGACTATATGTTAGGTTTACAAAATACCTAACTCCATTTTGTTCCAGTTCTTCTACCGCTTCCTGAGTTGGAAAGCTACCGAACATTGCCCTATTTTTAATAAAGTAAGATGAACGTTCCATTTGATAAATTGTTAATAAATCTATAGATAAATCATTTTTAATAAAATGGAAAAATCACACCACCTACAAAAAATTAATTCAGAATGCTTGGGGGAAATAGTAAAGAACGAACATATGGCGTTAGAAGATATTTTATCTAGTTTGCAAATTGAATTATTAAATAATAATTCAGACATTAGAAACCGATTGAAAAAAATTAAATTATATTCAACTTTAGGTTTGTTACTACTAGAAGAAGATGAGGAAAAAAAATCTCTAGTTACAGGTGAAAAGATTATTAACGATAACTGTTTTTATAGGGATTTGATATTACTGATGAATAGTAGAGCTTTCAAGACTTTCAGAACAAATCACATGACAAAGGATATTCAAGCATCTCTTATATATTTTGAATTATACGAGATGTTAGATATTTTTTATACTAAAAAAACAGGTGTTTCTATACCAGACGATATAGGTATAGAACTGTTAAAAACTATAATGGGGAAAAAAGAATATAGAGGCCCTCTTGTTAGAGTATTTAGGAAATACATTGATAAGGGGGGAGGAAACAGAGACAAACTCTATAATAAATTATCAGAAATAATGTTTACACCTACCAAAACAATAGCTCTGAATAACATGTAAATCGTGTTCGATATATTTTTTTGTAAATTATATATTAAAATATATAATTTATGTTCATGAGCTTTTTTCATTTTGAACTTCTGTTGTGTTCATAATCAACGCAAATATTGACCAAGCGATTAGAGGAGTGATTAGTATTTTTGATATATTGTTACCTTGAGAAAATGAAGCTAATTCCGCAGCAATTACCAATAATAATATTAAACTGGCACCTTTTTTGGAATTACCACACTTATCACTATATACAATAATCCATAGTCCAAGTAATATACACGTGATACTATATATAACCATGCATAAATATTTACTGTCACAGTTTCTATTAGAAATTGCCCATGAAATTCCAAAAAGTAAAAATAATACTGGCCATACAAGACCAAATACCCATGATGGGGGTCTAAATAAAACATTTTTTCCTGCATTTTTCCCAATATTACATAAAAATTGGCTCCCATAACCTATAACAGATGGTAAAAATACTAATAGTATATCAAGTATTTTTATAGTCATTTATATAATGAAAAAAATAATATTTATACTTTTTTGACGATGTTACATTTATCACCCTCGCAAAACTTGCTACCAACAGGAACATTACCCTTTACATTGTCGAAATCTGGGATTGTATATGCGTTACGGCGAGTTTCATATTCTTCAACCGTAATAGGTTCATACGGAGCCTGTACGTACCCATGACCTGAATGTGGTAACATACTAACAGATTTGAGAACTGGGATAAACATCGCCAACATTTTCTCAACATCTGGTCCATCTTTCTCTTTGTCAAAGTAAATAGTTGCCGATACAGAATTATCAGAGTAACATCTTTGCATCATTGCTACCAAAGAGAATTGCTCCCAAGGACTAACTTCTTCGCATGGTCTTATATTACCATGATCAATAGTAAACTCAAACACGAGAGTGTTGTCTGAGTATGTATCGTCCTCATGTGGAATTCCAGCTTTAATTAAAGCTGAGACAAGAGGTGAATCTTTCCCAATTCTCATACGTCTAATGGCATATCTACTGACTGGATAATGAACTCCTGGAGTAACACCAGCAAGCAGAGAAATACTACCACTTGGTTTTACTGTAGTGACTCTAATAGAAGCTGGTACTCCCGCCTCTTCGGCAAGTCTAACATTTGTACTCTTAACAATATGATAACCTTTACGAAGAAACGTCGTCATTTTTGTATAGTTCATGTCACCCCAATCACTTGGAACTTCTCCACTGGCCCACTGAGCAATACCTGAGATACTAACACCAATTCTTCTATTTTTAGCAATCACAGCATTAGTTTCAGGTCGATGTGACGGAAGTAAAGACACTGTACTTGCATAGAACGTTGCATACTCTAACGCTTTGTAAAATGCTTTTACGTCGTTGCAACGAGGGGGGAAAGTTTCTGATAAATTACAGAATTCAAAGTTCTCTAGTGGAATTTCTCCACATGGATTCACTAAACTGGCTTTGTCATCAACAACCTTTCCATATCTTCCAAATTTTTGCACATTATATAAGTTAATCATACCAGGTTCGCCGTTATCTCTAATACGTGCAGATAGTTCTGGAATATGTGAGAAATTTTCATAATCCTGATCGGCTCTGAGAACAACAGAGTTATTACTCATCCACCCAATTTCTCCTCTCTCTGGATTTTTAGTATAATTCTTAAGATCAATGAATTCTTCATCATCGGCATAACCCAGGCTTATTTCTGCACTGCGTCGAACATTTCCAGCAACTACACAAGCTCCAATTGAGTTAAATATATCGGCAACCAATCTAGTATGACCATACGTTTTACTTACATTAATATCAACCTGTTTCCAAACACCCGCATCATCAGGCTGACTTACATTAACTGTTGTTTCCAGTTTTCCTTTACAAAAAGCATCTAAAAATCCTTCAATGCGTTCATGCATCTTTTTGAGCGGTCCATGGCCTGAAGCAGTTCCACCAAAACCTTTAATACTTGCACCAAGAGGTCTGATCTGACTATAATCAAAGATTGGAAACTTGTTTTTACCATACTTAGGACTGTTAATGTAAGAACACATTAATTGGATAAGACTTTCAACCCAGCCCTCTCTTGAATCGGGGATAATAAACACCTCTGAATCTTTCTTGTCTGGTTCAATAGCTGAACCTCTCCAATGCGTGGAAAATCCAACACCCACTCCATTCATTAAACAGTCCATTGTCCATTCAGCACTATGCACAATATCATTTGTTGTATCTGTGGCTGAGCAGTTATTTAATGATGTAGAACCTCTTTCGTATGTAAATTGAGTTCCCATCATCCAAAGACCTCTTCCAGGGGGGAGCCATTCCATTTTGAACATTGAAACCGCCATATCATGAGCAAATTGTTGCCACGTTTCATCACACCATTCCAACGAGTTTCTTGAACAATGCTCTTTTCTGATTGACATCACACCTTGTGTTACACGAATAACAACATCATGCCATGACTCATTGTCACGTGAATATGTTCTTCGAAAAACGACTCTTCCAAGTTCGTTAAATCCAAATTTAGGTGTCATTCCCTTAATTTCTTTAATAGTATCTTCTCTTAAAATAAAGCGTTCGATTACAGGTTTAATAACCTTAATAGTATGTTTTCTTTTTGTGGTAGACATTTTTATTTATTTGATTGTTCAGCTTTAGTTCATTTTATTTTTTTTCCAATGGTTAATAAAAAATGAACTACTCAACAATATCGAATCTCGGTTCGAATTTACAGTCTGAGGTCGATAACCCACTAACATATTGCATGAATAACAACATGGATCAGAGATTTTTACATGGAGGAAACGCCGATGTGTATGGTCAGCATAGTCGTCCTTGTCAACTTTTCATGTCTGAATACTGCGCAACTAAGTGGGACAGTTTCTGTGAAGCTGCATCATATAATACAAATACTTCTTTCCCTAATAATGCAGGTTCCTGTCTGGGAAATACAGATGTCTCGTGTAAGGATCTTACAGCGGGAGAAGTATTGATAAAGAATACTGCAGCTCGTAAATATCTAGTAAAAATGGTCGATATGAAGAAAACATACGAACCGTTTGACCCAAACGTTGCCAATTCACCTCTTATTAGTTATTGGATTCCAACAAATGGATGTTCAGATCAATCTACAGGAATTCCTATATATTCTGTTAATTCAAAAACTATTGACTCCGATCATGTTATGAACAAAATACTTTCCAAACCAATCATAGCTTTTGATATTCTTGTTAATATCTATAATACTATGAAAAGAACTGGTAAATTGAAAGATTTACGTGGGACAAAAATTGGGAATTTTTTCATATCCAATCCATATTTTAAATCAAAAGGTGGAATATAATTACCAGTCCGTTATAGAAACACTTCGAAAAGGATGTAAAAAATAATTATCATTTTTTCTCAACACTTAATAAATGAAAAATATATATTTCATTGGAAAATTATTATTATTCAGCTCCATTATTATTTCATCCATTATTATTTCATACTTTATATATATTAATACCAGAGGTGGGTATAAATGTAGTGAAGGAGAATGTGTATTTAGTAATTCATCCACCGAAACAAAAGAAACATGTAAGAAAACATGTAAAAAAGTAGAACTTGATTCTAAACAGGAACTTGATTCTAAACAGGAACTTGATTATAAACAGGAACTTGATTCTAAACAGGAACTTGATTCTGAGCCAAAGTTTTCATGTGGAAGACGTAATGGTAAAAATGTATGGGTAGAGATTGATCCTAATTCTTCTGATATAAATTATGCATGGACAATGAAACAAATATCAAGTCAGTCTAGTATTGGGTATAATGACCCAAAAAACGAAAATAATTTCGGTCAGTACCCGACTTATAATTGCGAACCTGATAATATAATTAGAATATATAACACACATCCAAGATATCAACATCTAAGATATCAACCAAGATATCAACCAAGATATCAACCAAGATATCAACCAAGATATCAACCAAGATATCAACCAAGATATCGTCATTATAAAAGACATACGCCAAGACATACACCAAGACATACACCAAGACATACACCAAGACATACACCAAGACATACACCAAGACATACACCAAGACATACACCAAGACCTGCACCAATGCCTGCACCTGCACCAATGCCTGCACCTGCACCAATGCCTGCACCTGCACCAATGCCTGCACCTGCACCAATGCCTGCACCTGCGCCGGTAGTTTGAAATAATTATTTTTTTTTTGAATATCTTAATTGATATTCAATTTTTTAGTGATAAAACCTAATATTATGATACCATAATCCTTAATTTTTTTGATGCTCTTGTACATGCCACATACTTAAGCTGATTCTTTTCCTTGAAACGATTCTCCATGGCTCGAAGTTTATAGTTCCATCTGTCAGATATCTTATTAAAATCATTTTCATCCACATACACACTTTCGTATGTAGATCCCTGAGACTTATGTGCTGTCATGGCATATCCATAATAAATATCTTTCTCAACAACCATATACTGATCAGCAAAGACTTCCCCATCTGCAAAAGGTTTATTGTCTATCAACCTTCCTTCAATTATTTCACCATAAGTGTTACGAAGTTTTTCAGTTAATTCAGAAACTGCTATAGCCTTGGTAGTTGTATCTATAACCTCTTTTACCTTAGTAAACAGTAAAGGCTGTGTATGACGTAAATCCGCTTCTGTCATGATCTTTCCACAATAATTGTATACATCCTCTAAAAACACTGCTTTGTTCTTCAGTGCGCAATATTTACGATATGCATCTTTGGTTGAGTAGCGTTTATTAACGTGTTCAGCTCTCCTGACAAACTCTTTCATAAAATTTGCATTATGACTGTGTCTGACGTTTATGAAGAAAAGTTCTCTTGATATATTGCTTTGATCAACCAAGTCAACCAAGTCAACCAAATAACCAACAAGTCCACTGTAATTACCTATCATATGTCTACTTGTTTGTCGTAGAGAGGAAACCATATAGTCTGTTCCATTCTCGATAACCGGAGTTGGCCATCCTACATTATTGTATCCAGTAAGTAGCTCGTCAACAACTATTAACCTGTCTTCAATTCCCAGATCTCGACGAATACGAGTGTTGTGTCTGCGAATAGAGGCATTGGTGTAAGAAATCATTCTTACATCCATATTGGCCTGTCGTTCCGAAATGAATTGACTATACGCATCCTCACACGAGATTGTAATATCTTCTGTCGACACTTTAGAACCGATGATAATATCATCTAATGAGATTTCACTGAGTAGATTATCACGAAGGTAGCTGGCGATACGAATAATAGGTGAATCTGCTGCTTGCCTTACAATATTATTAAGTACGCAGATGTTAGCAATAGTAAATGCAACGCTATCTGGCTTGTAGCAAATATCTCCTTCCCTCACTACAATCTGAGAAGGGCATGGGATCTGGCAATTATCACCTACAAGTATGAGCTTCTTGTCATGTTCACAAATATAATCAATAATCTCCTCTAAATCTTTATCTTCGACCATACTTACCTCGTCCAATATAAAGACTTCAAACTTGTCCATTTTCTGTTTACTTCCATTTGTATACTTATGTGAACCTATATATGAATGCTCTCTAATTTTACCAAGTAATGAAGCAACTGTAAAACTGGGTACTGGAAAAAATCTTTCAGTGTTTAATGTCTTTTCCAAGACTCTTCTAGCTTTATGAGTCGGTGCAATTGCAGCTACACTACCCATTCTCTCGTTTAATATATAATCAACAATATACCTTGTAAGGAATGTCTTTCCGGTTCCAGCACTTCCCATAATAACAATTGCTGGATTATCTTCGTCTTTAAAAAAAACTTGTATATTTTTATATGATTGTTCTTGATCAGGTGTTAATTTCGATTCCATTGTTTCCCCTTTTACTTTTACTTTTTGTGTAAAATGTAAAAGTCATTTTTAAAAAAAGATATATGACACGGTCTTTTTAAAAGAAATATTTCTTTCTATATATTATATTACCCAAACCATATTTCAATTTTGATATAATATATAAAGTATCAATACAAAAAATAAAGAAACAATGAACAAATTATCCGATAACGAGAAAGAACTACAAGAGTATTTTAATACATTATCTCTAAAGAAACTTCATTCAGACAAGTTACACGCAGATGATATGTATTATAATCAAGGTAAGCCGTCTGGTTTTACAGACTGGCAGTATGATATGTTAAAAGAAACTTTGGACAGACGAGATCCTGGATATGTCGTACCAATAGGTGCTAAAATTAGGAAAGGTGACAATCGTGTTGAACTTCCTATCTGGCTAGGATCTATGGATAAATTTAAAAATAATAATGTGAAGGAAATTAAGCGTTGGTCATCCCGTAATAGATCAGAGAAATATATAATCGAAGATAAGTTAGACGGAGTTTCATGCCTGATGACACATAAAAACGGGAAAATTAAGCTATATACAAGAGGGGATGGAATTGTTGGTGCAGATATATCATATCTTGCTAAATATTTTAATACTATCCCTAAAAATATACATGCTGATATCAGTGTACGTGGTGAACTTATTATGAACAAGAAAGTTTTTATTAAGAAGTACTCAAAAAGTTACTCTAATCCACGAAACTTGGTAGCTGGAATGATAGGAGCTAAAACCCTGAAAGACGCAATATCCAATAATGACGTGCAGTTTATTGCGTATGAAATGACAGATATAAATCACGGATTTACCCCTTCTGAGCAATTGGATAATCTTGAAAATATAGGCTTTAGCGTTGTCAGACACAGAGAAATAGAGTCTGTGGATGTACAAAATCTGATGGCGATCCTTGTAGAGTTTGTAGAAACATCTCCATTTGAGATTGACGGATTAATAGTACAACCCGATAAAACATATACCAGAAACGTAAAAGGTAACCCTACTTACGCATTTGCATTTAAAATGAGAATGAAAGATAATCTGGTTACTGTGAAAGTTGTGAAAGTTGCATGGGGTATCAGTAAATGGAGTAAGCTTAAACCAAGAATTAGAATTGAACCTGTTAAATTAGGAGGGGTAACTATAAATTGGGCTACAGGTTTTAATGCTAGATTTATACTTAAAAACAATATTGGACCTGGCGCAATAGTTGAACTTACAAGATCGGGAGATGTTATACCTTATATAGTTAAAGTGACAAAGGGTGCAGATAAGCCGCAAATGCCTTCCGGAAAATGGGAGTGGAATTCTACGAATGTTGACATAATTGCAACAGATGGGTATAATGGAGAATCATGTATTAAACTCATCCACTCATTTTTTAAAGACATGGGTTTTAAGAATATTGGAGAGAAAACAATTGAAAAAATTTACTTAGGTGGTGCAAACAGTATTCTTAAGATATTACTGGTTACAGTTGAAGATCTACTGGGGTTGGGTTTCGGTCCAGGAGAATCTGTGATAATTTACGATAGTATTCATGAAACTCTAGATAATGGGATGGAACTACCAAAAATGATAGCAGCTTCTTGTGTATTTGGTCAAAATATTGGAGAGAAAATAATCAAAACATTATTTGATTCACATCCAGATATATTGGATGTATACTCTGAAATGACAACTGAAGAATTATACGATCTTATAATTTCTGTTCCGGGTTTTGCAGAAACAAGAACAAGAACGGTTATTAAGAATATTGGATGGGCTGCTAAATGGGTTGTTGCAATGTCTTTCTTTACAAAATATAAAAATGAAGAAAATGACGGAAGATTGAGAGGTTATACTTTTATTATTTCTGGTAAATTATCAGGTTATACAAAAAAAGAGATTTACGAATCAATTCAAGCAGCTGGTGGGGAGATAAGTGACAATGTTCGCAAACCAACCAAAGATTTAATTCAAATTGTGGTAATTGTTGGTGAAAAGACTTCAAAAAAATCAAAAGATGCTAATAAATACGGGCTTAAGATATATAATCAGGATGAGTTAATGACAATGATTGCATAAAATTATCAAACTTTAATAATTCAAACCAAAATGTTTGAATTATATCTTCTCAAATAAAGAAACATGATTACAAATACAGCACCAATACTTCAATCATGTTACGATGATAAGACAAACACCCCTTCTGAACTGGTTAAGTGTTGTTTGAAGAAAAGAAAGAATGATACAGACTATTGCTATACTCAGTGTGAAAATTTAAGGAACGGTGATAAATGTAGAGGTATTTGTGATAATTTTAAAACACTTGGTGTTATAGAATGTCTAGCTATGACCCCCGGCTTTAACATACATAACGATTACTATAATTGCGCAAAAACACAAAACTGTAATTCTGACATAGGAGATAGACCCAATACACAGTGCGTAGAGGAGAATAAAGATCTTATTCGTCTTTGCTGTGAAAAGAATAATACCAAAGATTACTGTAAAACATGGGAAACCATAACTATTGACCCAACTTCCGTAGGAATACCTTCTGATCTATATCCATATGGTAGATCTTATATTTCATACAATCAAAATATAAATTCAAAAGACAGAGGTCCATGGGAAAAAACAATGAAAGAGGAAAAAACATTAAAGAAAGAGGTTGATAAAAATAACTCAGTATTGTATATTGTTGGTGGAATTCTCGTAGGATTTTTAATATTATTGATATTGATTTTATTTCATAATTATTAAGTAAAATATAAAGATGGAAACAACTGTAATTACGCGACGAATATGTTTAGAATCTCGTTATCTTGATCAAAATATAAAATCACATATTATGAGAGAATTGTCTGAAAAAACAAAAAACGAGTGTACAAATGATAATGGATATATACTGTCCATTGAAGAACTCGAGTCTATACTGAGTCATGAAATTGGGAGAGCTAATGGTGATAATGTATTCAATCTACAATTTAGGGCTTGTATATTTAATCCTATTGTTGGGAAAGAAGTGATCGGTGAAGTTTTTCATATGTTTTCTATCGGCATATTTGTAAATGCAATGGAAAGACAAAAGATACTTATACCTGTGACATCGCTTACAAATTATGTTTACAATGAACTAACTGGTAATTATGAGCATGACAGTGGTAAAGACGATATAAAATCTGGTGATAAAATAATTGTTATTATTACAGATTCACAATATAACAGTGGAGGTTTTAGTTGTCTTGGTGTACTTAAAGACAAATAACCTCTTTAAAAATGGAAGTACTACGAGAATTTAAAAAACAAATGATATTATTTTTTGATGAACTAATTGATCAATTTCCCGACGAAGGAGATTTAGTTGTTGCAAGATTATTTATATCAAATCAAGTGCCTATAGTGGACGTTATGAACGACTTTAATTTACGAATTAACAAGGATGACAAACGTTTACGTAAAATGATAGCTGGTAGACGTGATGATTTTTTCCTAAAAAATACACTGTTTAAAAGTCACGCTTCAAATCAAAATCATTTTAAGAAGATCTGGTGTTCAGGGGTTCTGGATGAAGACGACAAGACTGTTATATGGCAATGGGTAGATACATTTATCTTCCTTGGAGACAAATACGCAATTGCTCTAAACTCTTCAAATTAACTTTACTCATAATTCTATATAGAATTATGACGTTTTAAAGACTTATTTTGTCTTAATAAAAAAAATGGCTTCAAAAAATGATGTTATTCCGGGTTATACTCACCCAACAAAGGTCGTTTCTACACGTGGAAATGTATATAAGACATTTACTTCTGGTAAGAAGAAGAAAAAGAAGGAACTTTTCGGAAATACAACTGTTACAGGTAGCACGTATGTGTCTGTTAATACAGAGAAAAAAATAGTACATGTCTGTCCAAAATGTTCAGATAATGATGTATCTGTCTGTCCATGTGGGTACAGTGACAAAACGTGTTCGAATGGGCATGTTTGGTATGTTGATAGGGATGGTGGTGTGAGGATTTCAAATCCTCACTAATTTTTTATTATAAAAATTGACTCTATATAAATGTTCGATACTTGTAAACCTACTAACAAACTGATTACAAAAGGTTTGTCGATATTGTTTCAAGTTGTATTTATATTTACATTTCTTACTATTTTCTTCTTTGTATACGTTGTTTCGATTGAGAAGGGAGAATTTAAAGATCAGATGAATTACGTTGTCGACCAGATATTTGACGATAATAAATATACTATTTTAAAAAATGCAGAAAATGTTTCTAAAGATCAGATTGTAGGTGTTGTATCAGGTGTGATAGACGAAATTGAATTTAGCTCTGAAAATAGTAGTAAAAAGTCTGATGATATTGTTAATGACAAAAATGATGAAGTGAGAAGTAGTGCTTTTAAAATACTCTCAGTTGTGTTAATTATATTGGTAGTTATAGTTTCTATATTAATGGTCGTTGGTTACTGTACAAATTTACATCATAATATATCTGAATCTTTATGGGTAATACTGTTTGTAGGATTAACAGAGCTTGCATTTTTACAGATTGTTGCAAAAAATTATATCAGCGCTGATCCAAACAATGTAAAAAGAGTAATTGGTTCTTCAATTGAGAAATGGATCAAAGAAAATAAGTAATTTTAGTTTCTTATACAAATATTTGTATAAGATTTTTTAATCAAGTATGTTTAATCAAGGTTTGCGAACAACTTTGCGAACCTTGCGAACAACTTTCTTTTTGACTACACTTTCGACTTTTTCCTTTGGTTTATCTGTAACGTCATCGTCATCATCGCTACCACCAATACTACCAGTATCATCGTCATAATCATCATCATCATCGTCATCCATTGGTGTGGCTGAAGAACAGGCTTTGTGTTCAAGAACCTTAGATCTTGCTTTAGGACGAGCAAGTAAACGTTTCATACCGGTTGAAGTTGGTTCAACAACCGATTCATATAGCTTAACCTGAAGAGAAATTTTACTCCCAATAAAGATGGATTCAATTTTAATCGCAGCTTGTGAGTAACAGTATTTCCCCATCAAATCCATTGCATTCAAAGGTTCATCATTCTGATCAAAGAACTGTGATAGAAATTTACCTGTTTTCTTAGAAAAAATTAATTTGGTATACAAAGTCGGACCCGTACCTGGTACGGGTCTCAAAACAGTTTTACCTTTCTCATTTGTAAACTTTTCTTTTTTCCAGTAGAGTGGATTGAGCCCTCCTTTTGATTTTGTCAAGTCAGAACGAGTTAGTTCAAACATGTCAATCTCTTCTCTGTTATCAATAAGATGACCGATACATTTATCCACAATTTTTTCAAATGTTTCGGTCCATACCTTTTCAGCTTCTGTAGCCCCATCACGACCCCATAGACATAATGGAAATGTATAGCCATTAACTTTTCCAGTTTCCTGGCTTGTATTCTCACTCACACCAAAAGAAAATAAACGCTCTGTTGGGATAATAAGTTCGCCGAATGAACCATCTTCATTTTTAGTTGTAATATTAATTCTTTTGAACTCGATTTTTGGTGTACTATTCGGAATGGATCCTGAGACAGGCTCAGAAAATACCATTCGTGTTGTATTATAACCCTTAGCGGGCGTAAGTTGTGTGTTATCAGACATTATTTGTTTTATTATTACCAACTCTATCCTTAAATCAAATTTATTTTTCATACTTTCTCTTTGTTCCTGGGAAACAACAACATTTAGGTATACTTCCAGGAATCATTATATCTATAATTGTTGGTCCAACACTTTTGTAAGTTTTTAGAGCCATTCTCTTCTGATCCTCACTCATTGGAACATCATTCTCTAAAATAAGCATCATAGTATCATATACAACTTTTTCAGCCAGTTTTTCATTACCTTTAATCTCTGGTAAACGATATGCTAGAGCGCATAGAGAAGATAACGTATTGTACCATACGACCATTGATATATCATCAAACCCATTCTCAATTCCGTCTTCTACAAATTCTTTGATAATAATACTACTTTTTTCGTACAATTTCTTTGCAATAACATTAATTGACATTTATTATAATACAAAGAAAAGTATTTAACTTTTTTTTTGGAAATATTCTATTACTTTGATCGTAATAGAATAGAAATAATTACTTCTTTGGAAAATGAGGTTTTAGATATGTCTGAAGACTGTAATACCTCAAAGGTTCAGTCTCTGTGTCCGTACTGAACCCGAGAAGTTTTTGTAATTTTGCATCTGGTTGAATCTGACGGCGGTCATCTGGATTCTGGAGATCGTGGGTTTTGATATAATTACAAATGTATTTTGTAACATCTACTCGTGATCGTAAGTCTTCAGGATTCCAACCGGCAAAAGATGCCAAATCTTTTGAAATAGATACAGGTTTCTTAAATCCTGAGTTTTCACTGTTAACCCTTGTTGTTTTCTTCTTTGTTTTCATAACTCTACCGGCTTTAGTACGTACATTTTTAAGATTCTTATTAAGAGAACGGAGAAATTTAACTCCTTTAATCTTGGCAGCACCTTCGCGAAGATTTTGAATCTCATTCTCAACGCATGTAATAATATTATCAAAACTCTCCAATACTGACTCACGAGTTGGCCGCGATCTACATTTCTTGATGGTTTCACCCTCGATATCATCCTGGATATCATCCTCGATATCATCCTGGATATCATCCTCGATATCATCCTGGATATCATCCTCGATCTCGATCTCAACATCTACTACTTTAGACTTGTTTTTACGGCCTTTCTTTTTTGTCCTTGTCTTTTTGGAAGACAAAACTTTGATTTCTATGTTACTTTGCATTTTGTTTAATTGAGGCTTTTGTATCTTTAAGTAACTAACATAGCAAAAAAAAATAGTAATATGTTTCAAAAATAATTGTTAATATTAAATGAGTGATTTTACAGGAAAAAAAATTTGGTTATTTATAGTTCCAGTCTTTATAATAATTGTACTATTCATTGTATATACAATTTATTCACAAATTGAAGATTATATACTTAGTAAGGACCCAGTACTTCTTGAACTCAAAGAAACGTTTACTAAGTTTTTTAAGAGTAAGAAGATTTGGACCGGATCTCTTACTAAACTCAATTCCAAAGATATAATGTCTGATATCAGTTTGTTCAGAGGTGACAAGAGTTACACAATTAATAAGGAAAGGGTCTACATGTGCCTTAAGGATGAAAATAACGAATATTATCCAATTTCAATGCTTACATATGTTTTAGCTCATGAAATTTCACATGTTATATGTAACTCGGTAGGTCATACTGATGAGTTTAATATTATATTTGAGGAGTTATTAGTAGAACTAACAGACGCTGGTATATATGATCCGTCTTCCCCTCTATTATCTGATTATTGTCACAGTGGTGATAACCTACAATAGTTTAAAGACGTAATAGGGGAAAATAAAAATGTCAACACAAGAAAAAACACACCCAGAATGGGAAAAAGAACATTCTCTTACTTCACCGCAAGATAGAGATCGTAAAGCGCAATGGCGTCCAGAACAAGGAGCTCCTGCTCTTTCAGAGGAAGAGGTATCATTAGCAATTGAAAGTTTAGATAATAACGATTTTACTAAAAAATTTCCAAGAGTTGATCGTACTTATGCAGATCCACCAATCTCTCTTCAAACAGTTGGTCTGATATCTTTCACTCCTGCAAAGGGGGCTACTCCAAATGAGAATGGTGTATTTGGATTTGCTAAGCTTAGAGGTAATTATGCATCTGAACTCGAGGCTAAACAAAGAGCTGAGACAATTATCAGAACAATCGATTCTTATCACCAAATTTATCATACTTATGTTGGTAGACCATTTCCAGTCACAGATAGTTCTAAATACTCAGCCGATACTGATGAGATTGAAATCAGAAAGGATATGGCAAAATCTGTTTCCGCTTCTATCAAGAATAAAAAGGGAAAAGATAAAAAAGACATGGATGAAATCAAAGAGAGAGAGGAAATTCTTCTTGCAGAGTCTCGACAGAAACCAGAAGATGTAGATCCTTACGAGAATTATATTACCTTGAAAGTCAAGAAAGCTCAGCTTTCTTGGACATACTTGGAACATATCAAGAAAATGGCTGAGGTTAAAGAAATTATTATCAAAACTCGAAAAACTCTAGATAAGATTGACGCAAGTAATCCGGAGTTTCAAGATAAATACCTTGAAAAGTACATGAAAGCGAGAACAGATGTTGGTTTAGATTTGAACAAGTCCAAATCAAGTGATAATTTTTTGAAATTCTTGGTTGAAGAAGTAGAACTTCCAGGTATTGATGATATTATTTCGGAGTCTGAAGGAAAGACAAAGCAATAATTAATATTTTATTTAATTAAAATTAAATAAAATTCTATCCAGAAGAAATTATTAAAAAAGATGAAGGTAGTAATTTTATTTCGAAGAAACAAATTTTGTAAAAATGGCAGATGACAATTTCTTGGTTTTATCTGAAAATTTTATTTTTTTATTACTTAGTACTACACTACATACATTAAAAATAAATTCCTGTATATATTTAGGTAAAATTGTATAAATTTCTATTAGATTATTATTATAATCGGAACAACTTTCTCTGATTAAATAAGTAAAAATTACATGATTATTTTTCTTTTTTAACAGATAATTACCAGAGCTTGTATCAAATAAAACATTTACAGACTTTAAGGGTATACCTCTTATAGGTCGAATAGATGATTTTTTGCTATGTAATAAATCTGTAATAGCATCAGACGTGATATTAGAACCCTTATTTTCAGTAAAACTTGTCATGTATATTCTACTCTCATCATTCTCTAATAATTTATACATACCATACCAAAAATGTGCTGGGAACAATGATACTGGACAAGTGTTCATAATAATAAGATTAAATTTATTTTTATTAATATTAACCCAATTTCGAGTCTGTTCTTTCATCATGTCAAAATTCATCTTGACATCGGCACAATCAGAATTTGTATCCTCCGGTAAACAGTTTGTCAAAAATGTATATTTATGTGATCTACGAGGGTATATATTTTTCACAAAATTCACAATCTTCTCATTTACTATTAAAATCTTCTGAGTATCTTTGGTATTACTTTTCTTTCTCTGACATAAAACTAAAATTTCCATTTATTATAGAAAAATATAATAAATTAGTGATAAGAATTATTTTTTTTGACATTCTTTGCATCTTGTAAGAAAATATATAGCTATTATACCAGATAATATAGTTATTAATATTCCACCATATAATGCCCACTTTTTGATTTTTTTATGAGACCCTTTTTTTGAACCATACCCAGCTGCACCAACACCAGCTATAACCGCTGGAATTGCAAGACAAGCTCCGCAGAATTCTTCTTTTATTTCATGGTCGTTGTTGTTTGACATCTTTATTTATGTTTAGAAAATATTTATAGATTAGAAAATGGACAAGGTTAATAAATTCAAAAAAATTCCGGTATCTGTTTTAATATCGGTGTCTATTATTATAATTTTCTCTTTGTATGTAACAACCGCTCTTAAACAAATTCCTTGCGGAAAAGATGTTATGAGTATATTTTATGGTAATTTTGTACACGTTGACATATACCATCTATTGTCGAATATTTACGCTCTTTATGCTCTGTCAAGAGTTGAAGTATCCATTGGTTATAGTAAATTTATAGCATTGGTTATATTTCTTCTAATATTTAACACGATTATTGAAACTGTAATGTATAAGATTTTTAAGAATTTACATTGTAGTATTGGATTCTCTGGTGTATTATTTGGTATAGCTGCTTGGGAATTAGTCACTAGTCAAGATTTTGATTGGGTTCTTATCACATCATTAATAGTAATGGTTCTTGGACCCACAATTAATAACCCAAATGCGTCTTTTATGGGTCATCTAGTTGGAGCTATCTCTGGTATAATTGGTGGACTTTTGTGGGGAAAGTTTGCATAGATAATTTTTATTTAGTTTTTCTAAATAAAATAAAATATTCTTAATTTATTTACTTCTTATCTTTTCCCTTTCTCTTCTTTGGTACACGAGACTCTATAACTTTCAACCATTTAATATACTCAGTCTCAAGCTCTTTCAACTCTCTCTTCCACATTGTCTGAATCTTTGTGGACTTTAGAGTATTCAGTTCTTTCTCCAGACTGGTAATGTCTTTCTTCAAAGATCTCACCTTGTCAACTGTAAATGTACGAATTGGTAATCTGAGTAAATAATTGTAACTCTTTTCAATTGGATCCATATCGTAACTCTTTTCTTCCAGAACTTCAATAATAACAGACTCCTCCTGTTCCATGACCAAAATCTCTTTTCTGATAACCTCTCCGATAAATCTCTCTTTGTTACCGAGAAACCTCAATTGTTGATCGAGTGACTTTATTTGATGCTTCTTTCGTAAATCGTAGTGAGAGAGTCGAACTGTACAAAAGTTATCAATTATCTCCGAGACAGATATGTACTTTTTGAGTTGATCTTTTTCATTAAACAGAACCATGTTTGATGTGTAAAGATAAGAATGTAGTTTCAAATTAGTCTTGTTACATCTCAATCCATCAAGTGATTCTGTAATTACAAAGTGAATGTTTTGAGTACCAGAATAATTCTTCAAAGCTTTCAGTTTTTTATCAACAACCATGTCTTCGCATGTCTCCTTGAACTTGTTGGTCCACATACCAACTGGTAGTTCTGTAATTTCAACAGTATCTGGTTTGGCTCCTCGTGTGATAATTCCCTCTGTTACGAATCTGTTTTCTCCAGAAGATTTAATTTCTCCTTTGAATCCGCGATACCAAGGAACAAGTTCTGGTAGAATAGAGCAAGTTTCATTAGTATCCGGATCCTCTATCAACACTTCGCCATCATTCTCAATCCACACTCTCAATGCTGCAATAATGTCCAAAGGATTGAAACAAGGCATAGTACATGACCAACCAGTTCCAATACCGGCGGAACATCCATTAATAAGGATCATGGGTACAATTGGAATGTAATGTTGTGGTTGCACCAGATCACCGTCGTCATTTACAAGTGTCAACACTGGATCGTCCTCTGCACGAAAAATAAGATCTGTGAGAGATTCTTTCTTTGTGAAAATATATCTTGCACTTGCTGCGTCTTTACCACCCTCTAACCTAGTTCCGAAGCCACCATCTGGATAAAGTAATGGGATATTATTAGTTCCTGGAAACCCACTGGCCATTCCAACTATGGTATCCTGTAAATTCTGCTCTCCGTGATGGTAGTTAGAGTGTTCAGCCGTATATCCACTGAGTTGGGCAACCTTCAATGATTTACCTTTAAAGTTTAATTTTCTCTTACGAACTGCGTATAGAATTTTTCTTTGTGACTCCTTCAAGCCGTCAATACCATTTGGAATACTACGTGCGCAATCGGCGTGAGAGAACTTTATCATTTCCCCGTTAAGAAAGTTGGAGATTGACATTGTACATTGGCTGTCTTGGTCGTCCAATGAAAAAGAGTAATTTTCAGGTGCGTATCCACCAAGCCACTCTTTACGAGCATCTGCATATTTCTTATGAAAAACTTTGTTCATATTAAGAGAAGCCTGTTCATCATTTTCAAACTCTACCATCTTGAGACCAAAAGTGTCTGGTACATCTTCCTCTCTTGTTGTACCTAAACCCTTGTAATACTTGGCATTTACTTTCTTTGTTTGATTGGTCAAGTAGCTATTGAATCTTCTTTCGTCGTAAAATAACAGATCTTTTCCTTTTCCTTTGAAAACTCTAGCGATTGGTGTTTTCATACTGACAATATAAGGAATTTTTCTATTAAGAAGGGTTGGAAACAGGCTATGAATTAGATTCATGATTAGACCTTCGATATGTATCCCATCAACATCCGCATCTGCAACAACAATCACTCTACCGTACCTTAATGTTTTAAAATTCTTCTGTAAAGTGTAGTCCAAACCATGACTAAGACCCAAAGTCTGAATCATCGACACAATGACTTTGTTTGCAGCGATCGATGTTGGAGTTGCGTTACGTACATTAAGAACTTTACCTGTTACCGGTAACACTCCAAACCAATCACGACCAGTTTTACCGTAAACACCAGTTTCAATACCAGCAACAACGTAAGTTTTAGCTGATAAACCCTCGCATATAAAGAGTGAACAATCAGCTGAGTGTTTACCACCGGCGTTATTAGCCGGATCTAAACCGTCAATTCTCACGTTCTTCTTTTTACGTTCAGCTTTTTTCAACACAAACATCTCTTTTGCACGAATAATGTCTTCAATGCGTTCCATGACTGACCATTTACAAATGGCAGTGATGTGTGTTCTCTTGACTTCTGCTGTAACTGTTGGTGATTCCAGTTTATTTTTATCCTGACCATCAAATTCAGGTCTTACTACACTCGCAACTACAAATATTCGAAAGAATTGTCTCACATCAGCAATGTTAATTTTTGGACCTTTAGACTTTTTTCCCTTACCGTTAAATTTGTCCACGATAGGTCTAAGTACTGCTTCTACCCATGGATCAACATGTTGCCCACCTAGACGAGTATAAACACCGTTAACAAAAGAAACAACTTGCCATTCAGATGACGGTGTTATAAGAACTTCAGCCTGTTTACTTTTAATTAGCAACTTTTCTGTTGTAGGTGAGTCGTACAACAATGAATATTGTGATAAATTATTGATTGGAATTAGCTCCCCATTCAGATACATGCTGACTTTTGACAACATTGCAGCGTCTAATACATGACGTGTATAAAGTTGCACGATATCTTTAGTATATTTCGTGAGACCAAAACGTTTAAAATCAGGCGTCCATGTGATATGGGTATATCCTCTCATAAGACGAGACGATTTGATATTTGGAGCTGTAGTTTCTCTCATATTGTTACTCCAAGTCTGCTGGAATGTTTTCTTGTTTTCTGGATCGCAACCTGTTACTGTGAAATGTGTAGAAAATATATTATTAAGTTTAATACCAAGACCATTACGACCAGCAATCTTGCGTTCCTCTTCGTCATCATAACTAGAACCTGTGAGAAGTTGACCAAAAATCATTGAATGATTATAACACCCTTCATCCTCGTGCATTTCAATTGGTACGACATCCCCATCATTCCAGACAGATGTTTCCCCAGTTTTTTCGTCAATTGTTACTTTGATTTTAGTACATGGGTACTTGGTCTTGCGACTTCTTTCAACGTTATCTATAGCATTCGATAACGCCTCAATAAATATTCTAAGGATAGCTGGTGAAGATTTAATAGTTTTCCAAACAATTTTGTATGTACCATCCTTATTTTTCTCAGCTACATACTCATCTATAGAACGTTGACGTGTTGACCCTACATACATATCAGGTCTTAGTAAAATGTGATCGAGAGGTTTTTTCTTCTCATATCTTTTTTTATTTTTAATTGTTGACATCCTTTTATTTATTTCTTACAGACATACCCTTTTAGAATCATTTTTGGAAATTCATTTCCGGAAAAGGAGATATTCCGAAGGAGGAGATGAGATTATTATTAAAAATATTATTAAAAATAATATTTCCTGATTTTTTATTAATCACACTTTCCAAATGAAAGAACACTTAGAAAATGAGATTCTTGATCTTCGTCTTTGTACCCTATTATACGTTTTTTATTCTGAATATTTACACCTTCAATACAGCCTTTATCACAGTAATATTCTTTGATATCGGAAGTATTTCTGTATGAGTATATATTGTACTCTTCGTCCGTATCTGACTCGCTATACTCATTTTCATTAATAGTATTAACATCATTAATTCCTTTTGTGATCCATATATTTGATATATCGAGAGCTGAACTTAAATTTTTACCTTCCTGAACCAGGAAAATATTATCATTTTCCATTAACTTATTCTTGACAAAGTAAGGTATTTCTGTTTTATCTGGTAAAATACCTGGATAAATACTGTAATCTTTCCGCCTTTCAATAATCCACTTAATAATTGCGTCATTACCTTGGAGTATAACTTGTGATCTGTGTTTAGTAAAGTCACCAATACCTAAATAATAATTGGATATAGATACAAGAGATCTATACTTCTCAAACTCGTTTGGATATTGGGAGATAAATAATTGTAAAGTGTAAACAAGTCTTTTTAGAGTTTCTTCTGACTTTACACATAATTTTCCATCTTTTGATAAACCACCGTTAACAGTAAAATTCTTGGAAATATTCCCATACTCAAAATTTTCATCTATAACAATTTTATCATTTATAAATTTTAATAATGTAGTTTCGCTGTGAATGTTGTTTCCGTCAGAGAATAAAAAAGACGAATAATACCATCTTATATAGTCTGTTAAATATCTGGCTATTCTTTTCTCTTTGATATATGTTATTAAAGTTGAATCTTTAGTCTCTGTCATTTTAAGATCTTCCTCTACAGTTTTACCTGTTGGTGCCAACTCATCCGTATCAGAACCGGTGAAAGGTATTGACACGTTAACATCTCCAATTCTAATCGTGTAAGCATCAAGTTGATTATCCGATGAAGTTTCCTTTATTGGTTTTACATTTAATATTCCCAGAAGTTTTTCAACAATATACAATGGTAAACGTGAGACTGTACCATCTCCATGAGAAAGTATCATTGGTTGAATGGGTGCTGTTAGAAATGTCCCTGTAAAATCTTCATATTTAAAAGTTATAGCACGACATTTTCCATAAGAATCGATATCTTGTGTCAGAGGTATAATACCTTTATTTATGAGAAAATCCTTTGATAGAGTTGTAAGATTCACTGGACAATTCAAGAAGTAAGATTTGCGAAGTTTTTCATATATTTTTCCCAGATTTTCAGACACACTTGACCCTTTAGGATAAGAATAATGAACTCGATCTTTCTCTGTATCCCATAGAGCAACAATCTCACATCTTGGATATGTTTGGTGATCTGTACTACCACCCATGTGCTCATATAAAACAATTGTAACAGCGTCTCTTTTCATTTTATAGTAAGATTGTGTATGTTCAGGTAGAGACATAGTAGTAATAAGACTTGATCTTGGTTTACCTACAATATTGCGTTTTACTCTGCTTAATATAATTATATTACAGTTATACTTTCTCTCTATCATATTAACAAAATGCCTAGGGTCGAAATAAGAGTCTGTGTCTTTTATTATTGATATTATTTCTTCTGTTGTATAGTTGTACATTTCCTGTTTACAACTCTCGGCCATTTCTTCTGTTGCAAAAGTCTGTCGTAACATATTAATCTTTTTAACTCTTTCATTCATTCTTTCAACCATGAGTTTAGAATTTTCGACCTTCATTTGTCTATCTCTTTCATTCTTTCTATCTTTCCANGATTCCAAATTTTTCTTGTTTACAGGTTTTTTATCAGTTAAATTATTAGTTTCTATAAGTTTAATCTTTTTTCTAATTTCCAGTGTAATTTTGGTTTCGACAATGAGAAGGTTGTTCAATCCTTGTACTCCGTTCTCAAACAGACTTTCAATAACACACTGTAAAAATGAAGATGTAGAGTCGTGTACACCAACTCTTAAAAAAACTCTTTCATCTTGATTAATTAAGTTTAACATTTCACTTAAATCTACAGGAAGTGTACCTCCACTCATAGGAGGGTTAATAAATATAGGTCTGGATATAAGATTTTGTTGATTTCTACCAACTATTTCAGGAATAGGCTGATCGTAAAAATAATGATCATAAGTCGCTGAACTTTTACCAATTCCATTATCCTGTTTTGTCTGTAGACAACAAGGAAGATAAGGAATAATATCACGATTTGATAAGTCATTCTTTTTCAACCCCGGATATGGATATTTTTTAAGAGAGTCGCATACGAACCATCTCTGTGGAATCCCCTCGTCCGCCGTCTTTGGATATTTCATTACATCATACCCGTTTGATTTTACTATCTCAGACTCTTCCTCTGAGATAATACGCGGGGCATGATTACACTTTGTTGGGTAATTTTTTACAAATAACAACGGAGCCTGTTGTGACAATGTTAAACCTATTTTTTTACCAGGTATAATGGAAGCTCTCTCACTATACTCTTCCGGAAAATTCTTTACACCCAATAATTTTTGATAATAAAGTATAAGTTCTGGTGCTTTTAGGTAGTACATTTGAAGTAGTTTCCCAAATATTGTCGTGAAATTTGCAATATTTTGACTATTACTTACATCACTTATTAGAACACTGAGATAAAGATGGTCATCCTGTTTAGTTGCAATTGGGTAATTATATTTTTTATGCACTTCATCCTTCTCTCTTACACGATACATAGTTATATTTGCCTTAACTATACTTTTATTATTCTCATCAAAAAAGTGCATGTAAAAACTCCATCTTTTTCCTTTACTTGCTTTTGATGATTCGTCAAAAGATAGATATCTGTTAAATAAAGGATCGTTCATGACCAAATCACTCATAATATAACGATCGAGAGGTTTATTACCAACACCGAGTGAGTAGTAAAATCTCCCCTTCTCCTTTACTATCTTACTACTCTTCTGTTTTAGTGAGATTGATGGGAATATGTCATGAAAATTTTGTAAAAATTTTGTTTCATTTAAACCTTTTCTATACGGAAGTGGGTCAGTGTACATATTTGCTATTTCATGTCCTGGATCACCAGTAATTTCCATAAGTATACTTATATAAGTTTCTGTATTATCAATTAACATCTTGAAATGTATAATTCCATCGATAGATTCCCAGTTAGGATCAGGAGAAGAATCTCTCAGTATCTTATATAGATTATTTAGGCATGCAAAAGGTATAGTTGGGGACAGTACAATTAGGTCAAAAACTTCAAGTATTGTCAGATTTGCAAAATCCCATTCCAACTGGAGACTTACAGCTTCTCTCTGGAATGGTGTATACGGCTTTGGTTCAATATTAATTAACTTTGTGATTTCGACGACATCTTCCTTGTTGTTTTTTATTTCATCACCGATTCTCTTTTTGATACTAGCCTTTTTACTCCATATACTCTCAACATTTACATTTTTATACGTATTTAAATTTTTATTTATAAGATAGAGTATAGAACTAACTTCATTAGGATTTTTACTAGTAAGATACTTAATTTTCTCATTGAAAGAGATAAAGGGTTCTATTATATATTTAATAATATTGATAGGTTTGCCATCTATCATGCTATTTTTTTCAACTAAAAACTTGTTAAAATCTTTTATGGGTGTATTAATCAGATCTTGAAGCATATCTCCTATATCTATATTACTTTCTGACAACAATAAATCTTTAATACTAGTCTGACTTGGTGTAACAAGAAAAAGATATTGAGGTAATGTGTTCATTCTAGCAGCTAGTCTTTTTATAATATCAGGTACAGTTTCCCATCTATAGACTTTAAAGTCGAAATTATTATTTACACGAACCATTTGTTATTTATCATTACTAGTATTTTTTTTTAGATTGTGCAAAAGTCGCGTATATCTTTTACACTTCGACCAGATATTTCTCTATCTACACGTTTACCATTTACATAAAGTAAGTAGTCCGGAAAACCTCTAAATGAAGGTTTAAGAGTTTTTACTATTTTTCCCAACTCTTTCTCGCTTTTTCTATCACCATCTACTTGGATAGTTGCACAGAAAACTTTATCTTTTGTTGCATTTGCAAATGCTTGGAACTCCGGTTTTGCTGTTTTACAGTGACCACACCACGATGATTGTATCATAATTACAACTGGTATATTTTTTGGTATCTTATTATTGGTAAGAGAACCTGTATTTTTATTAAAATCTTGGATCTCTAAATACGCGACAGGTTTATCAAAATACTCTGTCATTTATATATAATAAATATTATTTACGGCTTAAGGTGTTACGCTCTTTTTTTCAAAATGCCTATCAAATTCAAATGTAAGACAGGAGAAGCCTACCAAATTAAAGTGTTAGCTGAACTATTGACTAATAACCTTAAGACTGCATGTTTTGAGGTCTCAAGAGATGGAATATCTTTAAGAATGTTCGATCATCCAAGAAAAACACTTGTAGATCTAAGTTTGTTAGGGGAGAACTTCTCTCTTTATAAATTTAAGTATGATGAGAAGTTCTGTATGGGACTTAACCTCAACCATTTTCACAGAATGCTTAAATCTATCAAGAAAAAAGATTCTCTTCAGCTTTTTATTGACACCGATAACCCAATTGAACTTGGTATCAAGACAATACCAAAGGAGAATACACGTATTACAACTTCGGGAATAAATATTCAGGAGATACAGAACTTGGAAATAGATACACCCAAGGGGTATGGAAAACCTGTAATTGTTCCATCTTCTGAGTTCCAAAAGATGTGTAAAGACTTGAGTAGTATTGGGAGTGTTAATATCAATGTAAGGGCTCGTAAATTCCATATCGAGTTTATTGCGGATGCCGATGGCATATTAAAACGAAAGGTGACTTTTGGTGAAAATGAAGATTCCGATGATGATAGCGACGAAGACATACCAGAGTATTACGCAACTTTTACAACTGATCAGCTTTCACGTATTACCAAACTTGCAGGATTAAGTAATACAATGCAGATCTTTCCAGCAAATAATAATTTACCATTGTTATTTCGCTCAAGTGTTGGTAGTCTTGGTAAAATCTCAATATATGTAAAGTCACAGGAATTGCTAGACTCTGAACCACATGGTTTTAATGACGATAATGATGATTCTGATTCTGACTATGAATAAAATATTTTCTAGATATAAATGAATAAAATATTATTAATAACATTTATAGTCACATTTACAGTATCTTTTGGTATTTTGTGTGTAGTTTCTCCATCTTGGGTTCAAAAAATAGACAAAGACGATGATCACGTTATTACAAGATCGTATTCATCTATAATATCTTACTCTTTGACATTTACTTTAACTTGCTGCGTTATTGTATTTTTAATGAACAGAAAATGGTAATTGTTTCTTTATTGTGATTTAACACAATAAAGACTTAGGGTTTTGTAATCAACATTCCACCTCCAAATCCGAAAAATACATACATCAGTGTATATGCAAGCATCGATGACATAAATGTGAAACTTAGTGTTAAAAATATACTGTATAAGTTTGTTTTTCTTATCAGTTTATTGTCACTAGTTGTGTCAAAATTTTGTTTAACTGTTAAAGCAATGAAAATAATTATCGATGAAGCTATAGAATTTAAGACGAAAGCTTTCCAAATTGTTGAAGATTGAAAGTTGCTAAAAATAGGAATATTATTGTACCATTTTATTACGGAAAAAATTATAACACCTATAACTATGAGTATAAAAATTGGAGATAATGTTGAGATATTAATCATCTTTCTTTTATAAACAGAAATAAAAGTATTTAAACAAAACAATTCTTAACCTTAAAAATGAGTAGCCCAACCATAACTGATATTGAAATACAGGAACTTAACGTTGATATGATAGCACCAATCTCCAGTCGTTTTCGTGACAAAGATTACAACGGTGGATGTAAATTGGTTGTTGTGGGAAAACCAGGTACAGGTAAATCAACTTTGATAACAGCACTTTTATATTCAAAAAAACATATATTCCCGGTAGGGGTTGCAATGAGCGGTTCAGAGGATACAAATCACGCATACAAGGCTATTATGCCTAGCACTTTCGTATTCAATACATACGACGAAGAGAAAATTAAAGACGTTGTCAAAAGACAGAAACTTGCTCATAAACATTTACCAAATCCATGGGCTGTACTAATACTTGATGATTGCACAGATGATCCTCGTATTTTTAACAAGCCTCTGCAACAAGCTTTATATAAAAAAGGGAGACATTGGAAACTTCTTTATATCCTGTCATTACAGTACGCAATGGACGTAAAACCGGTCATTCGTACAAATGTTGATGGTATCTTTATTCTTCGTGAACCTTTGCTCAAAAACAGAGAATCTTTGTACAAAAATTATGCATCTATCGTTCCAGACTTTAAAACTTTTTGTGAAATTATGGATCAGTTAACCAATGATTACACAGCACTGTATATTCATGGAGCAACACAGACAAATAGATGGCAAGATTGTGTCTTTTACTGGAAAGCTCCGGTAGTACCAAAAGGTTGGAAATTTGGTTGTGACGACTACTGGGACTTTCATAATGCTCGATTCGATCCTGATCACATTAACAATGTATCTGAATTCTAAATATTTTTAACAAGTATTATTACTAATATTAGTAATAATAAATTTACAAATTTACATATGATTCTGACGTAGATATCCCATAATCTCCCACAATACTTTACAATCAAACTCATTGTACTTAGTAATGTCTTTCATTGTTTCTGTATTGACTGGATTATCTGAGTATTGATAGCATTTCCAAGCATTTACCATAGCCATCATACCTGAATTACAACTACTGTCGATTGATGCATTAATCATTCCATGATCTCTCATTGATGTTGCAATTGCTTTTAACCCAAATTTGAAACACCCTTTGATTACAATGGGTTCGTACTTGAAGATGTGTAACATGTCACACCATTCTGGTGTTGTCCAGTCATCGGAAATATGATCTTTTCTGTCTACAGTATTAGCTAAATCAAACTGTCTATTTTCAGCTCTTTTCCAAAAGTTTTTCTCGGCATGCCAGTAATGTGCCTTTGGATTTCCCAAATCTCTCATAAATTTCATAAAATCGTCCATTACTTTGTACTCCTCCTCAATAGTTGGTGCATTACAAATAAAGCTTCGATATTCCCATTTACCATCTTTTTCCAATCCGACACCAATCATAAAGATCATGTCAGAACTTTTCTGTTGAGGAAGGTCACCAAAACTTCCAAAGATATCAGAAAGAGTTTCAAAGTCTACGTAAACCTCATTACATTTCTCTTTCCAGTTGTTAATATTGTTCTGTACAACAGCAGGTCGGATTTTATCAGTTGTTTGCTGATTAATTTTCAAAATTTCATCAATCACCGGTCCACGTTTACCTCCAATGTTCATTACAGAAGCAGTGCAAGCTGGATCTTTCCAGCTAGTAATACCCGCTTTGATAGCGGCATTTCGATGTTTGACACCGACATTCCAAACATTTGTCATCTCACCGTTTAATTTGGCAATTTTTTCCTTCTCAATGTTCCATTTACCAGAGTCCAAACACATATTGGGGTATAACTCAATACGAGATGGAGGAGAAATTGACCATGTAGAGCCGTTTTCTTTGACATCCCTGACCCAATTAATTGCGTTTTTAGTTTCATTGATATAAGATCTGTCACTAATTTGGTAATCAATTTTTCCCAACCTGTCAAGGCAACTAAAACCGTGGTTTGTGATTTTCTTCGACGTGTACTTCCATCGGCGACCCATAATGAATGCGTAAGGAGCTGTATATCCTTGAATACGACCAATTGCCTGTGTATAGATTAGTAATTGTGATTTGTAAGCACGATAATGACCTGTATTGAGAATATGAATTCCGTCTGCACGAAGAGGTAAAGTTGAGAACTTGATGTCGACGACCACATAGTGATAATCACCATTCAATCTCGAAGCTGATTTAGTCTTCTCAATGACAGATAAAGGATCAATATCGACAATATTGGATAACCAGTCACTTCTTACTAACAAGTCGATGACACCTTGGGTTCTATTGTAATTATTCTTTACTGGTACTGAGTGTAAAACTGGTACACCCTGTTTCATGAGATTAACGACCAACCTACATGTATCATCGGTTATATAATCTGAAACTGTAACAATTGGTGTTCTATTCTCGTGAATATGTTTTACAAGAGCTGTTTCAAACTCAACCCCTTTTCTCATTATAAACTGACCAAATCCTTTGCTTCCCGTGTATACTGGTGTTCTTCTAGTTCCTCTTCTGCTTCGAGATTTTAACCAATCTACTAAAGTGTCGTTAATCATATAATTATGTGTATGTGTTGCTGATACAATTTTTTTCTCTGGTCTTGCATTAGTTAACGGAGCTGTTAAACGAGCTCTTTTTGAACGGGTATTTTTATATACTACTGTTGCTGATCTTTTCATTTTTGTTATTAGTTTTGACATTTATAAAAACATATTCAATTTTATTTTGTAAAGTACAAAATAAACTTAACTTTTTTTATTTATATTAACAACAATTACAACTATTAATAATGAAAATACAAAAATGGTAAATAGAAGTATCAAAGAAGTTTTCCAACCAGATGAAGAATAGTATCCATGTTCTTTCATTTTTGGCCAAATTTCTCTAGTTAGAAAAACCTCATCCATTCCAAACCCTTCAAAATCATATTTTTCCAGAGTTTCTTTTATGTCCGTTAGAGAATTATATTTGTTTTTTTGCGGACGAGATCCCCACATTCCAGCTAATATCGGAGTTATATTGAAGAACGAATGCATATGACTTACAAGTATACGTCTTAAAAATGGTTTATCTGTTTTTAACCAATTTTTAACAACAGTTCCGATAGAAGTTTCATTCATCCAATTACTGAATCTCATATCTGCATCATGAGAAACAAAAGGTTTATTTTCAGATGCCGGCATAAATCTCCATACATAACCTTCGTCTTTTGTCGGAACATTCATAACATAAAGCTCGTATCCAGCTTCTACCAATTCATTTTTTATATCATCTGATATATTTTTTGCAATATATATTCTAGAACTCCAACCAGGTAACTCCGTCTTCATTTCTTTGGAATTGTAAAGAAGAGGTTCTATCAGTCCAGGTCTAAATCTTTTGGATGCTGAATCACCAAATAAAGAATAAGAAAGTACACCAACGGAATCAGGCTGTGGATTAATAATTTCTAAAACTTTATATGCTGATTTATTAGAGATGTTATTAACAGGTATATTTCCTGTAATTTTATTTAAAAAAAACTTATTTCTATCAGCTCCATTATAATAAGTTTCTGTTTTATTATTTATCCTTTCAGTTATTAATTCCAATTTAATTTGTCCAATGTCATGGTTCATTTTTATTATAGGCATAATAAAAAAATAAATAACTAGTACGGAGCTTCTTCCTTTCTTCTTCTTTCTTCTTTTCTCTTTTTACGACCTGAACTTTTTGCTTTACCTCCTCCTCCACCATTTTTCTTTTTTCCTGCATCTGGGTTTATATATGATAAAACTTTTGGTATAAGAGGTGAGAGATTATCGAGTCTAATACGGGATTGGATCAGATTTGGGTTTCCAAGCCATCCGTTATTATTCCATTGTTCTATATTTCCATTATTTCTCAGTGTACTCAATTGATACAATGTAAACACTCCACGACACTCGAAATGAGAATTGCCCATCTCAACATATGGATGCCATTCTCCTATATCAACGTTTAATATAGATTGACCTAAATCAGAGGGTTTTTCTTTGTATATAACTCCCTCCAAATTTTCGTCTAATCCTACTAGTGTTGCAACAGCTCCATTTAAAAATGAATATATTATCTTTTCAACAACTATCCCAATATCTTTCATTAATTCCAAATCTTCATCAGAAATTGAATAAATCAGATTTAGTGGAATATTATTGGTTATATCTTCGGGAACAATTGTTATAGCATAACCCACTTTTCCGGTAATAAAAGATTCTACAAGTTCTTTCATATGATCTTTTGATAGAAAGTTTTCTGTTTCAATAACACTATTTACAATCATTATAATCATATCCTTTTGAGTTTTATCTAACATTTCAAACAACGAACGAGCGTTTGTTCTAAACTTTATAAAAAATAAAGATTTCAAGTAAATTGGACTTCCTTCGTCAGAGTCTTCTTTCTTTTCATCATAAAGATTAACTGTAAATAAATCATATAATAACATTATAAGTACGAGTTGAGAATTAGTATCCTGAATATAAAAACTGTCTGCTATTGATAGTACAGTTTTTATTATACCAACATGTGTTGAGAATTTCAGACCTAATTTCAGACCGCTCAATATTGCGAGAGTTTCATCGAAACTCAGATTACCTTTATGATCTGTATCCATTGCCTTTAGTATCATTGAGGTATCCTCTGAAATATAACTGTTCAACATTTCCGTAAATGATACCAAATCAATATCTGATTTAAAACTTTTGAATACTTCATAGAATTCTGCTAATTCTTGATTTTTGCTCTCGTATATTGTATAACTATTACTTATAATACGCATCATTCTAATTGTTCGTTCATTACTCATACCAACTGTTATCTGAGGTACTCCCTTAATATCTTGAAGAAATCTGTGATAAGACCATTTCCATTTTTTTTCACCTTCCAAATTACCACAACAATCACTGAATATCTGATTTTTTACACAAGGAAAAAAATCACGGCCTATTCCTTTTCTCTTCCAATTATTTCCTTCTGTTCTTTGTATTTGTTTTAGTTCAATGTCAGTGACGGGATCACCAGAAGATCGACATAATTTACAACCGTCATCAAAAAGGCAGCTTATGTTTATATTTTTAGGTGTTCCATAAGTAAGAACATTAAACGTTCCCTTTTGTGTTGTAATTGATTTCTTATTAATAATACCATCCCAATATTTTTTGAACTTAAAAAATTCAACTCCCCATTTTTTTCTTATATCTGTAAAATCTTGGGAGTTGAAAAATATAGGTCCTATATTTACCTCAAGACTGTCAATACACTCATCTTTTCCTATTTTGTGAAACCATCCTTCTGCAGATATCGAGAAAGTACCCTGTTTAATTATTACTTCTTTCTCACGGAACGAAACATTTTTACCACCACCAACAGGTTTATTACATATAAGGGCTCGTGTATCCCATTCAATTCCAAAACTTGATGTCATTTATATTTATTGTATATATAAATGATAAAAAAAATCGCAGTCGCTCTAAGACACGATGAACATTTCAACAATACCGGTATCGGTATCGGTATTGTTGTTGGAATTATTTATATTATTTTATGAAATATTGAATCAAAATCTATTTCACCATTTGAGGCTTTTTGTAAAACATCGTAATTCATAAATAAATTACTTGCTGGAGTGCATGAAAATCCCTCAACTTGAGTTTTATATGTCTGATTAAATTTCTTAACCATTTGAATTGTAAGTTCCTTAGCCTTTTGTGTCCTATTAGCTATTTCAATGCTCATCGGAGTACCTTTTACTTTACAGTCATCGTCTCCATCTTTCCCACATAAATATACTTTACATCTGTCTTTGTTGTTGGTATATTTGCAATTTTTTCCGGCGTTTGTAGGTGAGTTTATCAAAGGTTTGAGTTGTTCTTCGCATGTACTATCAATGTAAACAAATCCCATAATACTTGATCGAAATACTTCGTTATCTTCTTTTGCCCAGTTACTCTTTTGATCTCCTTGTATATACATATTAACCTCGTTCTCAAAATAGGAATAACTGCATGGATTGGCTTGCATATATGAATCTTTCGGGTTTTTGAGTATATTATCTTTGTTCAGATTTCTTAGAAACATATTATAGTAGTCTTTCATAGATGTGACCCACTGAGGCCAATTTTCCTTTTTAAATTTACACTGCTTCATCATTGTCGATATAATATTTTCAATATTGTCGTTAGTTTCACCAAAAATCTTGTTCCAAGAATGACCATCTTTACCAACACGTACTGAAGGTCCATTATCTCCTAAATATGGTTTGGTATCCCCGTCTTCAACTGAGCAAAAATATGGTTTAGTGCACATAGAGCATTCACCTTTCAATGTATAAAAATTATCACCAGTATCAACACCGTTATTCCACCAACCCAATTCTATAATATCAGCTTTTTCGTTTTGAGCACTCTTGGAATTTAAGTCGTTTTTAATATCTGTTATTGTTCTTGGTTCCGATAGACACTTGCAAATATCTTTAGTATCCCATGAATGAAAGTCTGTCCAGTTAACCCCACCACCAGAATTGACAGCCCTGCATATCTCATCTTCAGGATCACATGATAATTTACACTGACCACCGTCAGTATTCTTATTACTACTGTATATTAATGAATATTTAGATTGTTGAATTTTATCACATTTATTAAAACCGTCAATTGGAGCCGACGAATTATCAGCTATTAACCGAGTATAACCATCCTCGTTCGAACAGCAGGATCTCTCATTGGTAGCTGAATCTATAACACCCATAGTAGTCAATAAAGACCATGCTTTATTGGGATCAATTAGAATACCAACGTTTGGAGTCCAGTAACCGTCTGTTACAACAGGAGTTGTTGGAAAAATAAATAACATTGGTGGTAAATCTTTCCTCATATATGTCCACGCCGCGCATGTTTTTCGATGTATAGCAGAACAGTCTGAAATACCTGAAGAATCAAGTGACAAACTAAATTCCGGCTGTGACAGAATTTTTTCAAAGTCTTCAATGACCATCAAATGTGAAAGTATCCCTCCTACATTTTTAGGTGTATCGGATATTGTATTGAACTTTGTTTGTATAGATACATTCGTATTTTTATTGAAAAATAATAACAATACAATTATTACTACTACTAAACCAATTGCTACTAAACTAAATACTATTTTACGAGTTGTTAATGACATTTATCATTAAATAAAAAATAGTATTTATTTTTTATTTAACACTTGATCTATATTTGAGTCCAATAATTTGTATTCAAATATTTATGTTAATCGAGAAAAAAAAATATACAACGATGTTTTATCGATATTTATCATTTGTATGTTGGTGACATTAGGGGTACAATTCCTGTACCATAACCAGACCCCCCGTATGGTACATTGGCCCATATTGAAGATAGAGTGGGATCATCTCCTGGTGCTTGACAATAGCTGTGACCAAATCCATTTGCCTGCCCCCATAGTACCCCATCAGAACCATAAGAGTCTAGTCCCCAAGGGGGGTGGCACATGTCATTTTTGTCCCACAGGACGGAGGTAGTGTGGGACTTACCAATTGTCATTCCTACGTTGTCATCGGCGGTGCAAGTACCCTCGAACTCTTTCCACCCATAACCGATAGGAGCACCCTTATTACATGTTACTCCTGGGGTTCCAGAGCATTTAATCCCTCCAAGATTATAGCAGGGCATTTCTTTTGACATGTCGAAAGGGTCCCTCTGAGATGTTCTCGATGCAAATAGTTGGTTAAATACGCTTGTTGCAGGACCCATGTAGGTAGTCCCTGATATATATGGGTATAGGCGTTTGGAGACTACGCTATCATGCCATGTATAGTCCCAGTCAGAAAAGGGTAATCCATCTTCTTTCTTTGGTAGTCCAGTATAGATAGTTTCGAATGACCAGAGTCCATTTGTGTTGGTATTACAGGTCATTTGGATATCCTCGTATCCTAGGACACATGAAAAGTAGTTTATTGGCTCGTCAAATGATACCCCATTGGAGACCCTATCGTAAAACCAGTTACCCATGAAGACCTTTGTGAGGGAGTAGCGCATTCCCTTTTCAGTCAGAGCTCCTACTCCTGGGATTCCGCTTGAGGGGAATTGTTCTCCAAAAAGGTCTGGTTGGGTATTGTATATGTTACCAACCTTGGCAGGAGGGGTGACATAATTTTCAAGTTCATCGGTATCTCCAAATTCTGCCTGTAGGAGAAAGGCGCAGAGCGTTGCAAATAGTACTCCCGATACTTCGTCTCCCAAGATACCATATAGTTTAATAATCTGTTGATTAGATCCTGTATTAACTGGGTAAACCCCGAGTTGTTTAATGGACTTGGCAAATGCAGTATCAACTTGTCCTGATATTAGCTTCATGTTTGGACCACCACCACCGTTTATCCATGGGGGATTAGCCCATGATAGGGGGTCAGACATCCCCTGCCCTGAGTCCTGTGATGTAAAGTCAGGAATGGGTTTCCCGAGGGGTTCATATGATTCTGTGAAAGAGGACCAGCCCGTTTTGTTATCTGTTGGTGCGTATCCATTGGCATGCCACATTGTGATGAACCAGGGGTCATCAGTCCCATAGAGTCCCTTGAGAAGTTCACTACCAGACGAGTACGTTTTTGTGGAGTGAGCCACGGCCCCAGAGGGTTGGAGGAGTGTCTTGGTATTTTTGACTTCCCAGAGGAGGGTGAATAGAGCGTGTGCCTTGTTACGCGGAGAGTGGTTAGCCAAATCGATAATGGGTCCTCCCTTAGTGGGAATGCTTTTCTTCATTGCATCCACGGAATCCTGTGTTACCTTTGGAGTCTTTCCCACTTTGTGAAAGACTCCTGTACCCCCACCTCCAAAGTAGTTGAACCAATACCCGGTGCTCTGTACCATACCAGGTATCTGTTGTACGTGTCCAATTTCCATGTAGTCCCCTTTATCAAACCCATCTACCCATAGCTTGTTATTATTGTTACGGTCCTTCCCTTGGAGGTTTGAGCGTTGAAGATATTGTCCTAACCAGTTACTTCCATTTAAATCCTGTGACATTTTCCACGCTGACTGTTCTGGTGAGTATTGGGGTCCATTTGGGTAATACATAGCCCTCATGATTGCCCTCTCCCCAGCGTAAAAGGGTCCAGGTCCGGCCCAGAGACCAAGAGGTATGTTGTTCTTGAGGCCGAGTGGGTCGCTGGGGGTAATTTCATACCCATTGTATTTGTAATTTGTGAGACGTAGCCCAGAAAAGCTTGTGTTTGGACTCTGGCTGGCAACGGTATTGACCTGTCGTTTTGAGTCTCTTAAATTGGATGCGGATCCGGCGAAGTTCCATCCATCCTTGGTGTTTGAGATAACTGGAACGTTGAAATACTGGAGTGAGTACCAGTCATATAGGTTACCCAATGGGATGGATGGTAGTTTATATGTCGATGTACAGCATCTCATGGATTTCCATAGTACAGATTTACCTGGTAGGTCCCAGTTCCAATCGTTTGATGATACATTTGGTATATACCTTAGGATATCAGCTTTTTCACCTTGGGGACCTGTTGCAACCGGTCCCGACACATTCCAGGTACCTGATCCTGTAGGTGTAACATAGGATTGATTTGAAGAGCAGCACTGGTAGTACCACCCCAGACTATTGTATAGGTCCTTATACTCATTGGATGAACGTGTCATATCCATGGCTGGATATACATGCTTTAGGTAGTCCCTATACGCATCGGGTTCGTTTTTCACAATAAGGATTATTACACCCACTATAAAAATTAGTGATCCAACTATTATTAGAGGAGTGTAAATTACTTGTGTGGAATTATTATATTTTTTTATACCAGATACCACAATTATAATGATACCCGTAAGCATAATAAGTATTGGTATGAGTAAATTCATTTATTAATATGTTCATTTATTAATAAAAATTGTATTTGTTAATTCTTTTTGTAACACCAATTAACATAGTTTCCGTCAATAATTACATTATTTGGTTGGTAACAACAAGTTGAGTTTGAAAGGCATGTATTTTTATCAGCACCACCTGTAATAATACACTCTTTCCTTTTCTCATTTGCAACGTTGCATTTACTTAATACACCACTCTGTGGTTGTGAACCCTTGGATACAAAATATTTAGAACCTCCGTTTCCTGATGTACCAGCAAAATTTGTATTTTTCAAAAGGGAAAGTGGTAAAAAAGATTCATTTATTTTAATCTCTGACCAATTAATAGCTTTATCTTTACTCTTTGGCCCATTTGGATCTAATATCCACAGAATAGTTCCAAGAAGAGTATAACCGGAAGAAGAGTACTGAGCTGGGGTAGTTGTGTTATTATAAAACCCTTTTGATATTGGGGTATTATCTTTGTTCCATCCAGGGATCCAATTAAAACCGATTAACTCTCTAACATAATTCATTGGTCCAATTGCTGATGTACGACCAACAATCTGATCTATATAGTCTAATTGTAAAGGATCAGGACTTGGAACCAATCCTGTGGTAGAAGTTGATATTGTATCTGCATCCGGAATTCCAGCTTTCATATTAATTAAAGATACAGGTGTAAGATTATTCATAAATATATTTTGCAAAGATAACAATGAAGAGCATGAACAACCAGTGCTTGTAGGATCAATTAATGAATTACCTTTTGAATCTGTTATTTCATAGCATGAATTTGTTGGACAACGTTTATCATCTTGACTTAAACCTTTCCACAAGCATGCATCAGAACCGTATATTATACTATACCAATCTTGAATAGTATTTGTTGATGTAGTGAATGACGGATTACCAATATTATTTATATCTCTACTGTTTGTATATTTTTGGATTGTTTCAAGATAATAAGATTGTGAATCTTTTAACTGAAGTATATCACTCATATTTACAGCTCCAAATGTTGAAAAAACTTGATCCACAACTCCTGAACCCATATACCAGTCTACAAACTTAACTTTATTATTTGACTTTTTCCATGCCACGACCAATGCATTTGTAGTGATAGCAGCTGTTATAGGTTTTGTACCACTTCCAAAATAATAAGCAGGTTCACGACCTCCAACAGAACCTATAAAAGAGTCTTTGAACGGGTATTCTTTTTGTGGAACCTTTAGAACCCCGTTAATTACTGACATTGTACTAGATCCATTACGAGATATTCCAGACGAGTCAATAAAGAAGTAACCAATTGTCATAGTCATTCCAGGATATGAAGTGTACTGGGTTTTAGGCTCTCCACAATAACTTTTATCACAATATGCATATGTAATACTGTCTTCTATGGATTTCTTAATCTGATCTTCACTTTTCATTTCTCCATATTTAGCTGGATTACTTAATTGAATAATTAAAGACTCAATAGCATTTCCACATGCAATTTGACCTTTAGTATCTGAGTTTTGTGCTGCTACAAATACAATATCGTTTCCAGCGAGAATACCTGAAAACCCACTGATTCTACCATCAAAGAATTGAGTCAAAGATGTATACCCATAAGTTTCTCCATAGTGACCCCATGATATATGAGAACCATACGGAAGACCCATAAATCCACCGACATAGTTCATACCTACCCCCCACATTGTTGGCGCGTTTTCCACCCCATAACAAATAGATGGTTGTAATAATAATTTAGTTTGCCATGATGTATTTGTGGGTGGAAGACCATTATCATAATATAATGTTTTGATAAATTCCGTATAAATCTCTCTGTCTTGAATAATAGGTGTTGGGGCTGTAAAAGATAGTATATTATATATTATTTCAGCTTGTTTACTTGGTTTTCCCCATGAATTTCCACACATAAGACCAGAAGATGCATCAAAATCTACATATGTTTTCCCCTTCCATGTTCCATATGGTATTTGGTAAAGAGCTGAGCCGTTATCCATTTGAGGATTCCCAACCTCAGTGAAAACTTGTCCATTCATATTCTCATTTTTAGATGGTCCACAATTATTACAGCTCATACTAGGTATTACCCCTCCTTCAAGTACAGTACGAGAATAAGAATAATATCTGTCTTTGGCAACTCTTTCATTATTTACTGATTTACTTATAGTATTAGGAAATATAAATACAAAATATAAAATTATGACTATACTTATACTTATACATAAAACACTAATAAATTTATATTTTAATAACATTTATTTATAGTTATAATTTTTTAAAATATCATAATTTTTAAAAATTATAACTATCAGTTCCATAATTAAAGTCATTTTATTAATATGTTCATTTATATTAATAAAAATTGTATTTTGTTAATTCATTTTTGTAACAGCAAGTTATGTCTGAAAGGTATATTTTTATCGGAAACAAAGTTGTATTTACTTAATACACCACTCTGTGGTTGAGAACCCCTTGGATATAAAATATTTAGAACGTCCGTTTCCTAGCAAAATTTGTATAATTAATTATTTTGTTTGGCATGTAAATTTATTCCATGGTTCTATACCATAATATTTTACACCCATTTCTTTAACTATATTGATAAAAGCATCTAATTTTTGTTGCATATCTGTAAGACCTTTTTGACTATCATTTAAATGATATCCTAATAATATTTGATTTTGTAGCCATTTTGGATATATGACAAAAGGCATTTGGCTATCTAATGCTTTATGAGTAATAAATTTTTTGGTGCCATAGTCATAAATTTTATAGGTTATTAGGTTATAGTTTAATACATCATTTGTCATATGTGTTAAAGCTTTAGTTAAATCGTTATAAGAATAAGACTCATTTCCTGTTTGGAAAGAATTATTCATAGATAACGCTAATAACATTGGATTATCCCAACCATTATATGCATTATTTCCACCCAATTCTCTAGTACACGCACCTCTATAAAAATTGTTATTTCCTACTGTAACATTCAAATTTTTACAATATTTTTCAGTTGAATTATTAGAGATTAGACAATCTGTTGTTGTTTTCAGACAATTTGCTAAATCTGTCAAGTTACAATCCTTATAAAAAGTTCTATGTTTATTACAGCTACTTGCTACTGCTAATTCAACAACTGTTCCATTATCTGGATTATTTATACAATTGTCACTCCAATAAGGTCTAATATCAAAAAAAGATATTTGACATTCTACCAATAATTGATAAAAATCAATAGAAGATATACCGGCATAAAGATAATATTTTTCCTCATCATTTTTTGCTAATTTTAATGCATCAATTAATGCAAAACCATCTCTAGCTGGACAATATGTACTAAAACCTAATTTTTCCATAGACTTTGCTATGATTTTACTGATGTTAAGATCATCTTGATCTCCCATAGGACCACCGTCATAAATTTTTATTTGTGAATTATTAGTACAAGGTTCATATTTTTCAATGTTAACACCCGGAATATTATCCCATTTATTTATTTTTTGATTTTTTAATTGAAAAATAATACCGAGCATTATAACTAACCCTATAATTAACCCTATTGCAAGAAGTATCATAATAATTATTATACTCATCTTTTTATTTATAAGATATTTAGTTTTTTTGGAAAAAAACTAAGACAATTTTTGTTTTGGGTTTCCAAATAAAATGCTATGTGATACTAAAAATTGGGGTCAAAACTGTAGTATAAATTAGTAAGATATAATTTAAAAATGACATTTGTTTACATATCTCATCATTTTTAATAAACATCATGCAAAAAGAACAATTTTTCCCATATAGCTGGCATGTAGATGAGAAGGAGGAGGAATTTACATCAATAAGAATATACGGATTGAATCACGATAATGAAAATGTGTGTGTGCAAGTTGACAACTTTACACCTTATATATATCTAGAGCTACCATCTAATATCGGGTGGAGCGCTTCTAAGGCTCAACTTCTTGGAGATAAGATTGACAAGTTGCTAGGCCGTCAAAAACCAATGAAAAAAGCACTGACATGGAAAAAGAAACTTTACGGTGCTCATATTAACCCAGATAACGGTGAGCGTATTTTATATCCTTTTTTGTTTTGTGCATTTTACAGCGTAAAAGACATAAAAACTTTGAGTTTTAAACTCAAAGCGCCACTTCACGTTGTTGGTCTTGGCTCTTTACGTCTAAAGATCCACGAATCAGACGCAAATCCTATTCTACAGTTGGTATGTTGTAGAAAAATTTCAACAGCTGGGTGGATTAAGTTTACCGGTAGGCGCGTACCTGATAGTGATATGGTTACTTTGTGTCACAAAGAGTATAATGTTAAAAGCAAAAACTTATCACCGGTAGAGGAAGATACAGTTCCACGACCAAAAATTATGGGTTTTGATATCGAAGTTAATTCGTCAAATCCATCCGCTATGCCTAAAGCTGAAAAAGCCAATGACAAAATTTTTCAAATTTCTTGTGTTTTTTCTCGTGAGGGGGGTAGATCAGAGGATTACGATAAATACTTGTTAACTTTAGGAGATCCAGATGAAAAAACTGTTGGTTACGACGTGTTAGTACGTGCTTATGACACAGAGGCTGAATTACTAATGGGATTTACCAATCTTGTTAGGGAAGAAAATCCAAATATTATTGTAGGATACAACATTCTTGGGTTTGATATACCGTACATGATTGCAAGAGCTAAAAGCCCCGCATGCTGCATGAGAGAATTTAGTAAACAGGGTTTCCATAAGTTTGCACAGGCAAATGAGAAAATCATAAGGTGGTCATCTGCAGCTTACAAAAATCAGGAGTTTGAATATTTGGATGCTGAAGGAAGATTATTTGTAGATCTTTTACCTTTGGTACGACGTGATTTCAAGTTTAACAACTATAAATTAAAAACTGTGTCTGAGTATTTCTTGGGACAGACCAAAGATCCTCTCTCAGTAAAAGGTATTTTCAAGTGTTACCGGATTGGTACCAAAAAAAATACAGAAGGTGGATATGATGCAAAAGCCCGTAAAGCTATAGGAATTGTAGGTAAATATTGTGTCCAGGATAGTGCACTGGTAGTTCGACTGATGGACAAGTTAAAAACTTGGGTTGGTCTTACTGAAATGGCAAAGACGTGTGTTGTGCCGATTTTCACTCTTTACACTCAAGGGCAGCAAATCAAAGTTTATTCTCAGTTATACAGATATTGCATGTACGAAAACATTGTAGTTGAAAGAGATGGATACGCAGTTACTGAAGGGGAAAGGTATGTTGGTGCAAAAGTGTTTTTACCAGTTCCTGGAAAATACGAGATGGTGGTACCCTTTGATTTTGCATCTCTGTATCCAACGACAATCATTGCGTATAACATTGACTATCATACCTGGGTTCCTGATGGTTCATCCATACCTGATCATCGGTGTCATGTTATGGAATGGGAGGATCATTATGGTTGTGAACACGATCCAAAAGTAAAAAGAACTCTTGTACTTACAAAATACATTGAAGATGAAAAAGTAAAGATCAAGGCAATGAGAACTCGCAGAAACAAATCAGTTAGTAAAATTTATCGTAAAGAAATGATGGTTAGTATTACTGCTGCTGTCGACGCTCTTAAGCCTTACACAACTGAGAGATCAGATGTAAAGAAAACTATATCTAAGAATCACATGTGTGCGAAAAGGAAGTACAGATTTCTCAAAGAACCCAAGGGAGTAATGCCCACTGTTATCCAGAATCTGTTGGATGCCAGACGTCACACTCGTAAGGTCGACATGGCCGCTTGTAAAAAGGAAATCAAACGTTTAGAAACGGCTGGAGGAAATGATATGAAAGAATTAATAGCAGATCAGGTAAGTCTACTCGATGTGCTTAATAAACGTCAATTGTCTTTCAAAGTTTCTGCGAATAGTATGTATGGTGCAATGGGTGTTCGCAGAGGATATTTACCCTTCATGCCTGGGGCAATGTGCTTAGATAAAGACAGTCAAATTTCTCTTGGAAACGGTTTTACACGTAAAATAAAAAATGTCGTAAAATCCGATAGTATATGGTCTTACGACAATGGTCAGTATATTTCGCAAGGCGAAGGTTTAAAATATAATGGAAAGAGAGAAGTGGTAAGAATAACTCTAAAAGATGGTAGAACGCTGAGATGTACACCAGATCATCAAATTATGACAACAGATGGGTGGATCGAAGCTGGTAAACTTGTAGCAAAACATATGTGGGACGGGACTAATTTTAATACAGACATGAACTATTCTAAGGTACTTGTTGGAATGGAACTACCAGAGGATATGGTATGTAAGTATGAGAAAGATTGGACTCTACTTGATTACGATATGAGTACGTATGATAATAGAGAGAAAGCTTTGTCTTTTTCACGTATACTTGGTTTTATTCTATCAGATGGATCTATTACTAGGTCCGTCAGTAAAATTGGTAAAACAGTGATAAGAGGTCAAGTTAGTCTTGGTACAAAGCATTCAGCAAACACTTTTGTAAATGATATAAAAATGCTCACAAATAAAACACCTAAAATTACTGATAGTGTAAATCGTAAAGGTTGTGAAAAATTTGGAAATTCATTTACCGTAATTATACCAGTAGACTTGGTAAGAAAAATAGTAACATTGGAAGGGGTAATGATTGGGAAACGTGTCAATCAACCTGTCACTCTCCCATCTTTCATAATAGATCCAAAGTGTCCATTATCTATCGTAAGAGAGTTTGTAGGTGGATTGTTTGGAGGAGATGGGACTGGACCATCATTATCGATCGGACATCCATCTTTTAGCCCAGTCCAGTTTGGCTGGACAACCACTGAAAAATATAAGGCCGAAATGAATACGACAATGCAAAATATAGTTGAAATGCTTGGAAGGTTCGATTTGAAGTTTTGGATCGTTTCCCCCAAACTTTCCAGATTACAAGTTGATTCAAAAAACCCTAGATGGTATTATATGATTAATAGTAATTGTTCTTCAACCCTTCTCTTTGCGCAAAAAATCGGATTTAGATATTGTAATAATAAGATGTCCAGACTATCACTTGCTTCATCGTATCAGAGATATTCTGATAATACACGACGACAGCATATTAATCTTGTAAAAACAACTTCTGATATGTTTACACTCAGAAAAGGAAAAAGTAAATTAAAGTGTGTTCTGGATGATGCACGAAAGATTATCTACAAAGATGAAATTCCCATTAATAAATATGCTTCTCTTGGGTCGTGCACTCACATTTATCGCCATAGAACACGCCCGCATAATTTAGAGAATTATAAATTAAAAAGTAAATTCTTCCCAACAGCTTCTGAATATACAGAGAGTGTTGGATGTCGTCATTGGTTTTCTGAAAAGAAAGGTGAAACTGTATATGTAAACGATCGTTACGATGATAGAATATGTTGTTTCCCTCTTGACGTAATTGATGTAAGATATGACGGTATTGACGATGTATACGATATAGTAAATATGCCTAGTAAATCGTTTATCGCAAATGGAATGGTAGTTCATAATTGCACCTGTTTCATGGGTAGAGAAAATATTACAATAGTTGCTGATACTATCACCACAAAACATGGTGGAAATTTGATCTATGGAGACACTGACAGTAACTACATTCACTTTCCTCATCTTAAAAATGCAACTGAGACCTGGGACTATGCATTGAAAGTCGCAGAAGAAGTGACAAAGTTGTTTCCTCCACCAATCCAGCTTGAATTTGAAGAAGAAATTTATGTATTCTTTCTTATCTTATCGAAAAAGCGTTACATGTATAGAAAATGTTTGAGAGACGGCGTGGTCGATGAGAAAATAGGCAAGAAGGGTGTTCTTCTTGCCAGAAGAGATAACAGTAAATTTGTGAGAGATATTTATGAAACCGTTGTTACAATGATTGCTTCTCACAAACCAGGTAAAGAAATATTGAACTTGGTTACTGATGAAATTAACAAAATGTGTTCTAAGACAAAACCTTATACAGACTTTGTTGTTACTAAAGCTGTCGGTAATCATGGAGGTCTTGTTGCAAAAATAGAGAGGGATGAGAAAGGAGTCAAGAAAGCTCTTGTAGGTGATTATACTGTTCCAATATTATCAAACAATAAGGAAGAGAGAGAAGAGCAAATGGCTAAAAAAGGAGCTGAAAATAAAGAGGACTTTTATCTACTTTGCCTTCCTGCTCAGGTACAGCTAGCAGAACGTATCAGAAGAAGAGGAAAGAGAGTGGATCCCGGTACTAGACTTGAATACGTGGTAGCAAATCCTGAAAATCACACAGGGAAGCAGTATGAAAAGGTGGAGAGTGTAGAGTATTTCGCTAGACACAGTGATGTCATTAATATTGACTTTATGTATTATCTAAAAGCTTTGGTAAATCCTTTGGATCAAGTTCTCGATGTAGCTCTTAAGAACGAGGAAGGTTTTACAAAGGGCTTTACAGAAAGACAATACAAGTATAGATGGAAAATAAGAAGTAAGTTGATCAAAGAGATTAATTCATTTTCTACTCCAATTTTATCTTTCGAGTAAGAAGTTAAAGATTTATTTATTAATAGTAAACAATGGTAAACTGTTTCTTATGTTTAGAAAAATCTAAAAACAGAATATGCACTACTTGTAAATGTTGTGCTCATAATAGTTGCTGGGGTAAATACCTACAAAACATTAATAAAGTTGAAACTTATATAACAGAGAATTCAGTAATAATTAAAACTGCTTGGTCAATCAAGTGCCCTCAATGTAGACAAAAAATAATGAGGGTAAAATCTATTACACGATCTGACACCGAATTGGCTAGGTCCATGTCAATTTTAGAAGACTATATTTCATTCTTAGATATAATAGAATATGTAAATACAGAGGACGAGTTACATCAGTTATGTAGAGATGTACTGGATGCTTTGTTTGTGCATAAGATTTTGATAAAGAAAAATGAACAGCTGGTTTTGTTATTAAAGAGACAATTATCGAAGTTGTACATGGATGGGTGGAAAGGTGCGAATATGTACCATCATAAATTCTTCGGAATACAATTAGTTTAATTAATCATATATGATTAATTATTTTTCACAATCAGGTGCATCTTTTCCATTTATGATGTCTCATGATACTTAGTAGGTATCCAATAGATGCACTCTCTGAACTATAAATACAAATTTTGTATCCAGTGTGATCACGACAGTAATAAATAATGTTTGTTAATTCAGCAATTTCAGTTTTCAAATAATCATATATAGGTTTTAAGTCTATATTACCAAGTTCTTTCAGACATTTGAAACCGATATCACTGTTTTCTTTCAAATATTCTTCTTGTATATTCTTTGTGTTAAAAAGTGTAGGATTCTTACAATGTTGCCATGTAAGTGTCCATACCGGATGTAATTTTTTAGAGTATTTAACCAGAGAGTTCATTTTTTGAATTATAACAGATAAAGTAAATATATTTTTCATTTTTTTAATTATCATTTGTCATTTCACCTCTAAAATTAACATCAAACAACTGACCAATTAGCTTTTTTTCTCCGACATTGGAAATTAAGAACGCTAACTTTGTATAAGCAGCCGGTGTAGTCATGTCATATCCTGGGAGAACACCAGCTTCAATAAGACGAATATCAATCTCGTATGCTTTTTGTCCTTGTGACACAGCAACTATAACAACACCTTCTTCTGTTAATTTTTTAATCTCTTTAAAAAACTTTGGTGATTGGGAAACACTACCACCTCCCCATATTTCAAGTACTATACCATCAATACCTTTAATATTTGATATATCAACTTCTGGATACACCTTGACAACTGATATTTTTTTCTTTGTATTAAAGTATTTAGTGTTAAAAGGTTCAGACGGGGCAGATAGAGCAGTAGAACTGTCTAATACTGGATAATTTGGTGTCACAAAACCATCCGATATTCGGCAACCTCTTAATAATTTATTATCACTTGCGACCATTACCTCTGGTAATTTCGTGGAAGACGCTAGTACCATAGAGTTTGAAAGATTACCATTTGATATTATCACAGGTTTTCCTAAATTCTCAAGAATAAAAGAGAGAGCTGACGATGTGTATGGTATTGCATCGTCCGAACTCACTATAATAAATGCATCGTATTTATCGTATTTAGAAGATATATCTTCAGCTATCTGGTTCCAATCCTGAGATGTCATATTTGAAGCAATAATTGGAGGGTTATAAGCAATCATGTCATAATCTGCAATTTTGTTACGCAAACTGCTAATCTTCTCTGTAAAGTTCTCCTCTATAGTTCCACCTGTCTGAACAATATAAAGATTTTTATTACAACATGTCTTAATGTTTGTTTCTGTCTGGTTAATAGCTATATATGTTGATACTGTCACACTGATTAAAGTTAACATTATCAATACAACAAGTGTAACATTTTCCTTATATCGAATCGAGTTCATTTTATATATAGTTAGATTTAAACATGATGAAGTAAAAATATAAAGATGGAAAACAATACAATTTGGATAGCAAGTTTTGATATCGGAAAGAAAAATTTCAGTTTCTACATTGAAGAGATTGATAAACAGGATCTGATTGAAATACAGAATATTAAGAAATGTGATAGATATGAACCATCCGGAGTTGCAACTCCCGAGTTTCAGAAGATCATTGACAATGTCTGTCGAAAAGGTCACAAAATCTTATTGGAGAATAAAGATCTTACTGAAAACACAGACAATAGTAAATATCTTGATGACTTGGTCATGTACAATTTAACTGAGATGTTAGATAAATATTCGGAATATTGGGATCAGTGTGATATTATTCTAATAGAGAAACAGATGTCTTTTGGTAAAATAAGAAATACTATGGCTATTCGATTAGAACACCACACTTGGTCATATTTTTCAATAAAGTATGGGATTGAAAAAAAGTTGGTGGTGTTTATGGCCTATCACAAGACACAGGTCCTAGGTGCTGAAAAAATAGAGGTTAAAACAAAGTCTGGAAAAATAAGATACAAAGCTGTTAAGAAACCTGCTCGTAAAAAGTGGGCAATTAAAGAGGCAAAAAGAATACTTACAATGAGAGAAGACGACGATACATTGGGAGTTATAGCAATCAGTAAGAAAAAGGACGATTTATCAGATGTTATAGTACAATTGCAAGCTTACAAGTACTTGGAGTTTGTAGAACAAAATCTTCATCTTTGATTACTTCAGAACATATAATCATTTTTCAACTTATATTAAGACAGTACTATTTATCCTGTTTTTTTCATATGAGGTACAACTGGAGGTACAACTGGAGGTACAACTGGAGGTACAACTGGAGGTACAACTGGAGGTACAACTGGAGGTACAACTGGAGGTGAAGGTTTATTATTTTTTCTAGGAGGTACAACTGGAGGTGAAGGTTTATTATTTTTTCTAGGAGGTACAACTGGACGTGAAGGTTTATTATTTTTTCTAGGAGGTGCAACTGGACGTGAAGGTTTATTATTTTTTCTAGGAGGTGCATTAAAGTTAGTGACAAGTCTATTACTTCGTCTTCTCCTGGAAGACAAGTTATGAGGAGTTTCTATATTAGTCTTTGCAGAATCAATAGACTCTTGTGTAACTGCTAAATTACTATTACCTTCCTCTATATTTACTATGTATTCATCTTTGCAGTTTTTAGGTAATATATACATTTTTTTCCTATATTTTTCATTATAGAAACAAAGGCAAAAGAAAAATATAGGAAATAATATCAGAAACCATAAAAAATTATAGTTAAAAGATGATATTAAAGTATTAGAGATTGACGACATATTATTACTTGTATTTGTTTGACTAAAATTCGGTGACGGAGAATAAGACAATTGAGAAAACAATGATGAGGATATTGGCCACTTTGATGGTGATGGAATATTAGATGTTGTATGTGGTGATGGTGATGGAATATGGGATGTTGTCTGTGGTGATGGAATATGAGAAAATAGGTATGGTGATGGTGATGGAATATGGGATGTTGTCTGTGGTGATGGTGATGGAATATGAGAAAATAGGTATGGTGATGGTGATGTTGTCTGTGGCGATGGCGATGGAATATGAGATGTTGTCTGTGGTGATGGCGATGGAATATGAGATGTTGTCTGTGGTGATGGTGATGGAATATGAGAAAATAGGTATTGTGATGTTTCATTTTTTAAAAAAAAAGGACAAGATTTTACTAACAAACTATCCTCACAATACATTAATATATATTTTGTTGTATTCCACAAAATTGTACACATTTAATTATTTTTTATATTCAATGTTTAAACCTTATATCAATATTTATAAAGAACTAATGATATAAGAAAAAAAGAAATAATAATGAGAAAACTTTCAAGATCCCCTGTTAATTCTTCTACACCAAATCTGTATATAGATACAACTAATATTAAAAATAAATTAACTAATGAATTAGTTTTAAAATTAAGAAAAAATAACTCTCCGTCGAGTGAATCGGAAATTTCAGAAGACAGTAAATTATCAGTAAATCTTAGTGAAATTATTTGTTGCTCATTACCTCTTGTCTATAACAATCTATGTATTAAATTATCAGATCACCTACTACTTGGAGAGGAGCATGTTAATAGGGTCTTTCCTGAATTTAAAGATTTCGATATTGAAGAGGGAAGTAGGTTAATTATTTGTAATGACGAGAAAAGAGATATAGTATTGTCCGACCCAAAGTTTGGTATGTTTAGTCTATTCTACTACCATTTTACTAAAGGGTATTTAAATGTTGAATTGAAAAAGTCCAATAAAATTTTATGTTCACATATTTTTTCACTCTCGTTAGCCTTACCCGTTCTTGTATATTTTACACAGTGGATTTTATATATCTCTCTTATATCTCACGAGATAAACTCTTTTGACGGTAATTTCTGTCCTAACACATCATCATTAGAGAATAAAATGATGATGTGTGGTATTGGTATTCTATATTTTGTTCGTAGTTTTTTCATATGGGATAATTTGACTATACAAATTGGATTGAAGAAAATGAACAGAATGGACAGTGTATCAGCAATTATTGATACTTTTCAAGAGTTTTTTTTCAATATTATAGTTTACGGTGCTAATCTATGGATTATCTTTGCGGAGAAAGATTTACAGAATATGATACTGAATTCTCTAGCAATGGAGTTTCTCATGCGTCTGGATAACGATTTCGAAGAACTCTATTTTAAAAATCTTCCCAATGCAGCGGTTGATATCTACGATACTATGTACGTATCTCGAGAGGAGAATAAAAAACTTGTAAGTAAACATCGAGACAACTCTTACTTGTTCAACTCAATAAGCTGTCTTCTAGTGATACCTTACAAAATTCTAGTATTAGCTATTTTTTTATTTCCACTACTCTGTTTTTTCATGGCCATTATTGGACCAATTTGTAAATAATTAACAGTAATTTAATTAAAAATTTTCAAGATAATCTGAGTATTCACAATCTCATATGATGTAAATTTGACAATTTACATCATATGTTTTTAGCATAGTAATTTTATAATATAAAATAAAATTATGTAAACAAGATTGAAATAAAAACTTTACTACAAGTTATTTAACAAAAACATGAACAAACATTTAAAATCTCAGTATGGTTTCACAAACTTTAGAGATTTCCAGAAAGAAATTATAGAAGATGTTATTGCGGGTAAAGACAGTATTGTTATTTTTCCAACCGGTGGAGGGAAATCGTTGTGTTATCAATACCCAGCGACATACTTGAATAAAAAATCGGTGATTATTTCTCCGTTAATATCCCTCATGACAGACCAACAATTACATCTTACACAGCGAGGTATCAAATGCATCTGTCTAAACTCTGAGACTAAGAATAATATCAGTAAAAGATTACTAAATTCTTCTAATAAAAAAGAACAAACAGATCTGGAAAAAGCAAGTGTTATCTACTGCACTCCTGAGTTTTTTTCTGATAATCTCATTCTGTTCAAAAGTCTAAAAGATATCTGTATGTTTGCAATCGACGAGGCGCATTGTCTTTCGGAGTGGGGGCATGATTTCAGACCCAGCTACCGAAATCTCACTATTATAAAGAAAACTTTCCCCACAATTCCAGTTGTTGCATTGACCGCTACAGCAACTCCTCAGGTGTTGGAAGACATTTTCGAAGTTCTTGGAATGAACGATGCTAATCAGTATCAATTGGGTACGACAAGAGAAAATCTCAGTGTCAATGTCAGAGAGAAAAGTGATGACATTCTCTCTGATTTAGATATTAACCCAGATGAATCAACAATTGTGTATACTCAAACCAGAAAAAATACGGAGAAAATATACAAGTTATTACTATCGTCCGGTGTGAAAGCAGGATGTTATCATGCCGGTCGTACACAGGAAGACAGGCATAAAACACATACATTATTCGTCAGAGATGAGATTAAAGTGGTCGTTGCAACCGTAGCCTTTGGGATGGGTATTGACAAACCAGATATCAGAAAAGTTATTAACTACGGCTCACCATGCAATCTGGAAACTTACTACCAAGAAATTGGTAGAGCTGGTCGTGATGGAATGCCAAGTGAAGTGGTAATGTTCTACAGCGACACAGATTACGGAATTAACAGTTTTTTAATAGGTAAGTCCGATGATCATCGGGCAAAGAGTAAATTATTAAATACTTTTCAAAAATACATACTCAATGTCGAGAATTGTCGACAGGTGATGATAGAACACTATTTTGAGCATGGAAATCTTGACGGTGACATATCCGATGAGGGAAAGTGTGGTACATGCGATAACTGTACTGGTATTGGACTTGCAAAGACTGTGGAAACCGATGTTATCAGGGAAACACTTCTTATTGTTGGATTAGTGAGATCTTTGTCTGTCAACTACGGTGTTACAAAATTAATCAGTATTTTACGAGGAAGCAAGTCGCAGTATTCCAATAATAACTACTACAGAAAGGGGAAACACAGGACAGTAAAGTGGTGGAAAAAAATAATTACGTTGTTGGTGCACCAGAACTACTTGGCTAAGAATGCCTTCTCGCGATACACAGTTATTGGACTTGGTACTAAAAATGTGGACAGTGCATCGTTCGTTCATCTGCAACTACCAAAGGGTAAACAGATCACAGCCAGTAAGAAGTATCTTGATATCAGGAAACAACTGGCAGACGCCTACAACGTATCTCCGTACATGATTGTCAACGACAAGGTACTAGCTGATATTTCAGCAACCAATCCACAAACTATAGCTGAACTGCTAACTGTTGACGGAGTCAGCGACGATTTTATTAGTAAACATGGAGTGTGTTTTGTTGGTATATCTGAGAAAAGCCGCTCTCCAACAAAGAGTAGTAACACCAAAGATATGAGCTATAATCTATATAAAAGTGGTAAAAGTATCGATGAAATAATTATTATTCGTAAACTGAAGAAAATGACTATTGAATCTCACATTACTGACAAAATGAGTGAAAATGTCAAGGGTATTGATAAGAAAAGAGAAAGTATAAACGACGTTGCATTAAGTAGAATAAGGGATGCTGTAAATGAAGTTGGTAAAACTCGTCTACGTCCTATTAAAGATATTCTGGATTTGGACGGTGGAAAGAAACTATCATATTTTCAGATTAAGATTGGATTGTTACTGATAGAATGAATTTGACTTTTTCAAAGTTTGTCTGGTAAATAGAATATAAAATGGAAAAAAGTAAAGCTACACTAGTTATACAGCGCATATGGAGAATATCACGAAAATGTGAAAAATGTTCATATTCATTCAATCACTGTAAATGTCTTAGATGCCCTGGATGTAATATATATAATAATGATGGATTTCCTTGTAGTATAGAGTGTAACACATGGTTCCCTCCTATGTTTACAAATTACGAAGATTATGATGATAATTTGTACGAGACCTGGTTACGAAAATAACAATTTTCTATATGAAATATTTCATATAGAATTAACAGATAATACAGCAGCACTGTTTTTGATTAGTGTTTCTATCCAATTTCAACCACTCTGTAATTGTGTATTGAGATCCCATTGACTGATTACAGCGAGAACAAATTGGTTTCAAATTTTCAAGGCATAGTTTACCACCTTTACTTTCCGGTATATTATGACCTACATGAAAATCGAACACGTTAATAGTGTTGGAGCACCAACCTATAAAACATGAATGTTTAAACTTTTCTCCAAAATTTTGTACCCAGCACTGTTCTCGAAGTGCCTTGGGTATATGTTGTTTTTTAGTCATTTATTATACTTTTTACAGTGTTTAAGTTTAAAGTATAATAAAAAACCAAAAATTATGAGTAAAATTAATATTATAATATACACTGTTGGAAATGGAATGTATTTAAAATATTCGCGCTGATCTTTAGTAAACTTAATCAGATTATTGTAACTATTCATTGGAAATAAAGGATTATAAAAATGTTTTTTTGATTTTTTGAATGGAATAGTATGAAAAGCTTGAGCAAATTCACTATTTGAGTCAACTAGGTAACAAAATGCTTGATAAATCATAAAATAAGAATTATTTGTTGTACACTGAGAAGTGTATGCTATATGATCTTCGTAAGAAGGGGTGTCAAGAATTTCATTAAATGTTGTAATCCACATGTGTATTAGTGGTTCTTGTTTTCTTGGTGAATAAAGAAACCAACTTTCAACATATCTTATATCATCTGAATATATAAAACCATAATAAGGATATTTTTTATACTGTTCCAACCAATTTAAATTATCCAATAAAATTATACTTGCATCCATCCACAACCCACCATAGTTATATAATAAAGATAAACGAATCACATCTGATTTCGTTGTAGAACTTAAGAGTTCGTAAGATTTTGGCTTTTCAATATGATATTCTTGTAATGAATTATTATCAAGAATATTTATTTTCCAGTCTGGTAAATATTTCTTCCAACTTTCAATACTTTTACGTACAATTTTCGGTTGTTCCCCATCCCAATATGACCAAATTTGCTTACTCATTTCTTTATTTTATAATCAAGATGTTTAAAGGAAGAATTTAATATTAAAAAAGATAATGAACATTTTAGTATACGGTGGAAATGGCTGGATAGGCCAACAATTCACAGAACTTCTTAATAAAATGAACACCCCCTACAAATTAGGTTCAGTTAGACCTGAACAAGATACATGTCAGTTACGCAGAGAGATTGAGTTTAATAAACCTACACACATTGTTGCTATGATTGGCCGCACACATGGCACAATTGAAAACAAGGTGTATCCAACTATAGACTACCTTGAACAACCAGGTAAACTACGAGATAATGTTAGAGATAACTTATTGGCTCCAATGATACTCGCAATTGTCTGTAAAGATATGGGTATACATTTAACATATCTGGGAACTGGATGTATATTTGAGTATGATGATAAACACCCTTTCGGTATTGAAAAAAATGGATTCCTGGAGTCTGATAAACCAAATTTTTTTGGTAGTGGTTATTCAACTGTAAAAGGTTTTACCGATCGACTTATGCATGAGATGTCATCTACTGTCCTAAATCTTCGTATTCGCATGCCTATTTCGGCTGAGGCAAACCCAAGAGACTTTATCTCTAAAATTACCACCTACAAAAAGATATGCAGTGTTCCAAACTCAATGACTGTTATCCCTGATATTCTTCCAATAGTTGTGGATATGATTTCTAATAGCAAGACAGGTACATACAACATGACAAATCCTGGTCTTATTTCACATAATGAGATTCTCGAGATGTACAAACGTATAGTAGATCCTTCTTTCTCATGGAAAAACTTTTCACAAGAAGAACACGACAGTATCTTGTCTTCGGGACGTTCCAACAACTATCTCGACACTAGTAAGCTTGTAAATGAATACCCTCATGTAACACCAATTCATGAGGCGATCAAGAAATGTCTGATAGGTTACGCTAAACCACCTTTAACACGTATTCTGGTTACTGGTGGGTGTGGATTCATTGGAAGTAATTTTGTTAACTATGCCATACAAAACAGACCTGATTGGTATATAGTAAATATAGATGCAATGCACTATTGCGCCAGTCAAGACCATCTACTACAAGAAGTTCACTCTTCGGGCAGGTATACGTTTGTTGAAGGTAATATTCAGGACAGTTCCCTGGTCTCTCATTTATTGGAGAGTAGAAGTATTACACATGTTCTTCATTTTGCAGCCCAGTCTCATGTTCAAAATTCATTTGATGATGCAACATCTTTTGTAATGGATAATGTCCTTGGAACACAAGTTTTACTTGAATGCTCAAGAAAATATCGAAAATTGAAAAAATTTGTTCATGTTTCTACGGATGAAGTATACGGAGAAGCTCTTGAGAGTAAGAAAACTGAAAAGTCTATACTATGTCCAACAAATCCATATGCAGCTAGCAAGGCCGGTGCCGAGCTAATGGCCAGTGCATACGCTCATTCTTATCGTATTCCAATTGTGATTACTCGAGGTAATAATGTGTACGGACCAAACCAACATCACGAGAAGTTAGTACCATGTTTTATTAATAAAGTTTTGAATGGTGAGAAAATGACTGTTCAAGGTAAAGGATCTGCCCAGAGAGCCTTTATGCATGTTTCTGACACAGTGAAAGCTTTTGAGTATATTCTAGACAAAGGTGTTATTGGAGAGATATACAATATTGGTTGCGATGAGGGGACTGAGTACACTGTTCTTGAAGTAGCACAACTTATTCTAGAATCTATTAAAGGAAAAGAAGAGTCTCTAGAGAATAATATAGAATTTATCTCGGACAGACCTTATAACGATCGTCGATATTACATAAGCAATGATAAACTCAGGGATTTGGGATGGGAACAAAAGGTTTCATTCCAAGATGGGCTTCAAAAATTAATTTTACATATAAGTAAATGAATAAAAAAAAGATACTAAATTAAGTAGGATTATTAGTCCCAGAGATCATTTAAGCTTTTTGACTAAATTTTATATTATCATTGTAATTATAAAATGATAATAAAAAAGAATATAATATTTTCAGTAAGTTTAGTTGTTTCATTTAGTATTATAGTCTATTGTGGTATATTAATTTTTAAAAAATCAGAGAATATAGTAAAGAAAATAGTAATAAGTATTTTATTTTTAATTTATTTGTGGGCATATACTTATTACTATTTATTTATCAAAGTTATTATTAAGAGCCCTTTAGGTATTGATGTAACTCAGCCAATGATACCATCAAAAAATGACAATGAAGAGTTAGTAGTTGCTGTGTGCAATGAAAATGTTGATTGGATTGATGATATGTCATCTGAATATACACTTATAACTGTGTATAATAAATGCAAACAAAAACTTAATTTCAAATCAGATAATGTAAAAGTGATGGATATTCCCAATATTGGTAGCTGTGATTATGCATTTCTTACTTACATTATAGATAGATACAATAATCTGCCAGAATTTATTGAATTTACAAAGGGTAGTTCTCCAGGTGATCATTATTATAAATCGTGTTTACCTTGTTATAATGACAGTAAACGGAAAACTCCTTTAACAACTGATTATTTACAAGATATATATAATTTTTCATTAAAAAAGACACACTCATTTGGAAATAATCCGAAACAAACTAATAAATTTAATTGGGTTACATCAAAATATAATAATTTTGGTGAATGGTTGGGTGGTAATAAACTTGATCTATCCATAGTAGAAAAGAACTTTTGCAATATAATTTTCGGAGGTCATTTTGGTACTACAAGAGATCAAATTAAACGAACACCTTTGAAGGTGTATGAGGCGCTTCGGAAAGAACAGAAATATCCTATGGAGGAAATCGATCACTTTATTGAAAGGTTGTGGCGTCCATTATTATGCAGACCCCGTTATAATCTAGTTGTTGTTGGTATATTTAAGAATGAATCTGTGGCAATACGTGAATGGATTATACACCATATGGGTCAGGGAGTGGAGCATTTCTATTTAATAAACAATGGTAGTACAGATGATTGGAAAAGTCAAATATTCGATCTACCGGTAACAGTGTACTCTGATAACGAAAAACATAAACAAGTAGACCATTATAACAATTATTTCTTAGACACTATCAAAATAGAAGCTAAATGGGTAATGGTTATAGATCTTGACGAATTTATGTATGCAAGGAAAGGAAATTTGACAATTTCAGATGTTCTTGGTAAACTTCCAAGAAAAGTGTCACGGATACTTGTTAAATGGAAGATGTTTGGGTCTTCTGGTAATATCGAACAACCACCAAGTATTATACAAGGATTTCAACATAGATGGGGTATTGATAATGACTACTTTGAACATAAATGTATTACACGTGTTGTACACTTGGAAAAATTTGGTATACACGAGAGTATAATAAGCAGTGGAGACACTATAAGAATGCCACGTGAAAGTACCGAAGAATCACTAGAAGATGCACCAATACACCTTAATCATTACGCAATACAATCAAAAAACTGGTTTGATGAAGTAAAAATGACACGAGGCGCTGCGGACAGTAAGCAATTTGTCAGTGTTCGAAATGACAAATATTTTAAAGATTACGATCATAACGATATTCGAGATCACGAGCTGTCTTCTTATAAAGTCTAGAGTCTACATAACAAGAGTTTCATGCATAAATATGTTAATCTAAATGATATAGTACCAACAGTAATTATCGGTGGATGTTTTATAATATTTTGAAGAGAAACACGATAAATATTATAAAAAGTTCATATAATTATTCTGGGTTAATATATTAATAAAAATTAATTTTCTGCGAAAATATTACTAGTTGCCTTTCTATATTTTTCTCTTCATTCAGCTTCTGTCTGTTTATTACTTGTATCCTCTTCTTCAGAATCTGATTCTAAACAAAATTCTTCCATAAATTTATCTAACTCTTCTTCTGACATTTCTTTACCAATTGGTCTAGAATGAATTTCATGTCCAAATGTAATTGGTCCAGAATTTTTCTTTTTAGGTGGTGCAATATAAACTATTTCACCCATGTAACCCGATACTGGTATAGGTTCAGTCCAATTTCTATTACAATTTTTATGAATAATTGTAAACAGTTTTTCATAATCTGGAAAATATTTTGGACCTGTTTTTAATTCATTTTGTTTTAATTGAGTATAATATTCTGGTTTCTTCATTTCTTTCCGAATCCATTCTGAATTAGATATGTTTTCTGAATCTCTCATATGTTTGTCAATTTTGTCAAATGTAATTGTTGCCATTTATTTAAGATTATTAGCTTATAAAATAATATTTTCAATTTTATTTATCATTCTTATAGAAATAATACATAATTAGATTATGAAGATAAAGCACCAACACACATAAATATAATTTACAAATTATATTTATCTTCATTTTTTAATTAAAATGAAGAATTGAACAAAGTTTAACAGTGAGGTGCTATATTAATATCAATCCTCTCAAGAATACTGTCGTAAGACACAATATACCGTTTGTAATTTCCGACAATTTGCAGTGAGTTCGCAGTTTTGTATACAATATTACAATTGTAATCTTTGAGATAATCTTTCTTTAATAGACTGGCCATTTTTGCCATTTTTAGTCTTGCATAATCAAGGTTTTTAGTGTAGAAGACTTGCTTACCACTTGATTCCACGATATACATAATATCATTATCTTTCTCATGCACCCACCCGTTTCTAATATTATCCCAATGTTTGTGGTCTTTATCCAACTTTTCTTTCCTTATTAAAGACCATAATAAGTGATTTTTCCCCAACTTTTCATATTCGTTAGATTCTGGTCTATCTCTGTCCAGATCATCAAAAGACTTGTAATTGGTCTTACACTCATCGTTTAAAACTTCAATCGTTTTGTATTTTAATTTTAAGTATTCAACATATGGTCCAGCTTCCTCCGGCTTAATATAATTAAATCCTTCTTTAATTTGTGACATTTCTTATTCGTATTTTATGTTTTAAGCTGGGGTGGGGGATTTAAAATTTGTTTGGATAATTTTAAATTTGAAAAATCATTTATAAATGTATTATAACAAGATAAATGATCAACGTTTCAATAGAACAATTACTTCGGAATAATTATATGGATGGTACTTATAATACACACGTATCAATGACAAAACCTCTAGGAAGCTTTTATTTTGGTAACAAAGTACGAGAAACTTTTTGGGAATCATACAATGAAAGAATTAATGAAAATCCAGATGTAGTATTGGGTATCGCGGAATGCCCACAAAATGAAATACCTATTATAGTCGATATCGACTTAAAAATTGAAGACGATGGATCTATCGAATTTGATAAACATCTGTACTCAGAAGAGCAATTGGACCAGGTAATACAGGCCTATCAATCTGTGTTGAGAAATGTTATCGAGGATTGCACAGATAATAATCTAATGTGTATAGTATTGGAAAAAGACCCTTATTACATAACAACAGGTGAAACTAGTTTTGTAAAAAATGGGTTTCATCTACATTTTCCTTCAATCTTTGTTAGTAGACAAGATATGGCTGTTCATATCCTTCCACGAGTTCAAAAGGTGATTAAAGATCTTAAAGTTTTTGAGAGTCTTGGTATCGAGGATTCATCAACAGTTGTGGATGATGCAGTTATTCGTAATCCATGGCTGGTTTACGGTAGTCGAAAATCTCCAGATATGGATTCTTATGTTGTTACACAGGTTGTTAATTCAGAGGGTGAAAGGGTTGATCTCGAAGAGGCATTCAAAGATTATGAACTTTTGGACTATTTGGAGCAACCCATTAATATCGTTGGTAATGTTAAGAAGAATTTAGCTCGTATCCTCAGTATCTTTCACAGTGGTAGGATAATTATGGAAATGAAAGAGGGTCTTGTTTCTCCTTTAAAAGATGAATTGAAAAAGAATGATCTGAAAAAGCCATTAGCCCCTCATCTTGAGATTTCAGTTGCTGAATCTTTAAAAATTTCTGAAAAACTTCTTCCTATGTTAGCTCCATGGAGAGCCGAAAAGTATGACGAGTGGATGAGAATAGGTTGGCTCTTGAACAATATTGGTAAAGGAAGTGCTGACGCTCTTGAACAGTGGATAAATTTTTCAGGAAAATGCGACGAAAAATTTGACGAAGGAACATGTGTATATGAATGGGGAAAAATGTCTTTTAGAGATCTTACACTTGGAACTCTTATGCATCTTGCTAAGATTGATAATCCCGAAGAATATTCTAAATTCAAGAAGGAAAAGGTCAAACTTCATGTTACTAATTCTCTGAACGGATCTCATTGGGATGTTGCAATGGCATTGAAAGCTTTGTACGGTGAGGAATTTGTTTGTGCTTCAATCCCAGGTAAATTATGGTTTCAATTTAGGGATCATAAATGGGAAGAAATTGAGGAGGGAATTTTTCTGAGGCGACGTATTTCAGACACTATTGTAAAAAAGTACACAGATATGTTGGGAGAATGTAGTGAAAAATTAGCCACATGCGAAGATAAAGCTGAACAAGCAATGCATAATGCACGAATTAAGCAGATTCTTAAATTTGTGATTAACTTAAAATCTGCTCCGTATAAAAACAATATCATGAAAGAGGCTATGGAAGTGTTTTATGACCGACGTTTCAAGGCTAAATTAGATCAGAATCCTTACTTAATAGGGTTCAGAAACGGAGTCTATGATCTCAAGACAAATATTTTTCGTCCTGGATATCCTGAAGATTTTATTAGTAAATGTCTGCCAATTGACTACATAGAGTTTGTAGAGAGTGACGAATGCGTACAGCAGATAATTGAGTTCTTACAAAAAGTTTTTCCAGACAACTCAATCCGTCGATACTTTCTTGACACCTACTCTGATATCTTTGTAGGTGGTAATTCACAAAAGAAAGTGTATATATGGACTGGTGAGGGTGACAATGCCAAATCAGTGACTCAGAATTTGTTTGAAATGATGTTGGGTGAATTATCAATCAAGTTTAATACTCAATATTTCACTGGTAAAAAGATCTCTTCTGGAGCTGCTAACCCTGAGTTGTCAAGAGCTGCTCCACCAGTTAGAATGGCTACTATGGACGAGCCTAACGGAGATGAACAGCTTAATAATGGTGAGCTAAAGAAATTATCAGGCGGTGATAAATACTGGGCGCGTGATTTGTTCGAGAAGGGTAAAAATACACGTGAGATCACTCCAATGTTCACAATTACACTCATTTGTAACGGGCTTCCGAAGTTGAGAAATTCTGACAAGGCAACATGGAACAGATTACGAGTCATACCATTTGAATCCACATTTGTTGAACCAGGTAAACCATGCCCTCCAACTTTTGAGGAACAGCTGCTTGAGAAGAAATTTCCTATGGACCGAACATTTACTTCAAAATTACCAGGAATGGTCAAAGCGTTTGCTTGGTACTTGTTACAATGGAGAAAGAAGGTTACTGTTCGTATTGAACCAGAAAAAGTGAAAGAGGCAACCGCAATGTACCGTCGTCAGAATGATTTGTATCGTCAGTTTATTGAGGAATGTATTGTTGAATCTGACTCGTCTCTGTGTCTCAGCGAGTTGTACTCATTCTTTAAGGACTGGTTCAAGGAGGGCTGGCCAAACATGCAACTTCCTATTAAGAATCAGATCAAGGAGTACTTTGAGAAATTGTGGGGTGAGCCTTCGAGAGGATGTAGATGGAGAGGTTACAGAATAAGAACAATAGAGGAAGACGTTGCAGCAGGTGAAGCTGTTATGATGAGTCCTGACGACTTGATTGATTACGATGGTGAATAAAAAGTTAATTATTTACAACTAATAAATTTAACACAAATATTGTGTTAAATTAAATGTATTTTTACTTACTTTTAATTTTTTCAAGGACTTTGAATTTTTCTCTGATAAGTTTTGTTGTATTATTTAATCTGAAATAATAATATATGCAAAATGAGATTACTATTACTAAGAGTCTTTGAGCAAAAATAAGACATAAAATAATGCTCATAGAGTTGAAGTATAATACATATGTATCAACTCTATGAGCATCTTTCATAATAAGTTTAATAATCTCTCTTTGAGTATATAAATAAATTTCGGAAGCGTGACCATCTTCTATTAACATTGTTGTTGGTTCCCAAGTGTTTTCGGATTTTGAAAACCCATCCCATTTAATATAATATTCAGTTTCGCCTTTTCGAACCCTGTCACCAAGAATATTTTCAATTTTAAAGTCATATTTAAATAAATCTTGTTTTCCACGTGTACTCCAGAATTTATAAGCATTAGAGCCATGCTTTTTAAAGTACTCTTCCATATAGGCATTTATGTGAGTATTTATATATGATTGTTGTGTTTTTATCATAATATTTGATTTACTCACTCAAACATTTTAAATATTTTCAACTTTGGATTTTTTTGGATTTGAAAATATTTAAAATGTTTGAGTGAGTGAATCAAACATTATGGATTACGATACAAGAGAAATTACCAAAATTACATTTGGTATATATTCGGCGAAAGAGATACTCGGCATGGCAGTGTGTCGAATTGACAACCCTAAAAAGGTTGGACCAAATACAGTGTACGACGATCGTATGGGCACTACAGATTCTACAAAGATCTGTGAAACATGTCATGAAAATGCTCATAACTGTCAAGGTCACTTTGGTTATATTGAGTTAAACGAGCCTGTAGTTCACCCACTATTTTATAAAAGGGTTATAAAATTCCTTAATTGTTTTTGTCTTAAATGTAACAGATTATTATTGTTAAAAGACCAAATTTACTTGGCTGGATTAAATCGTTACAAAGGGGAGTCTAGATTTAAACTCATTCAAGAAAGAACAAAGAAGGTTGATTCATGCTGTCATCCTGACTGTGGCGCTGAACATCCAAGTTGTAAATTCTCAAACTCCGATAGCTCTATTTTTAAAGTTTATGAAAACAAGGATAAGGTGAAAACGAGCATTGTATTGAAAACAGAAGAAATATTAAAGATTTTTGATAATATTTTAGATGAGGATGTTGAATTAATTGGGTTCAATCCAAAACTTGTACATCCACGTAACTTTATTATTACTGTTCTTCCAGTGATTCCACCATGTGACAGACCATATGTAAAAGCTGATGGAAACATGTGTGACGATGATATAACAAATCAGTATGTTGAAATCATTAAGGCTAATAATCATCTGGCAATTTCCGACTCTTCTGGTAAAAAAGAGATTAGTGAGAACAAAAAGCAGAAATTCTTAGCAAGTCTGCGCTTTCGTATTCACACGACTTTTAATAATAGTCAGGGAAAAGCTAAGCACACTACGAACGGTCGGGCAATTAAGGGTATTAAGGAGAGATTAGCAGGGAAAGATGGACAACTCCGTAATAACATGATGGGGAAGAGATGTAATCAAACAGGCAGGACTGTAATCGGTCCAGATGCAACGTTAAAAATGGGAGAATTGGCAGTTCCACCGGGTATGGCAGAAATCCTCACTGTTCCAGTTCGAGTGGCAAGTTTTAACATGGAGCTTCTTCAAAAACTCGTAGATTCAGGTGATGTTAATTCTTTGTTAAAACCAGATGGTCAGACACGTATTAACTTGAAACGTTTCAGACGTGGTACTCGATTATTAGCGGGTGATATCATATACAGAGGGGCTGATATCATTGATGTAAAAAACGGGAAAGAGTTAGTTTTAGTGGGTGATCAAGTGAAACGAAATGGTGAATTTTTAGAGAGACTTTCACCCGCTAACAGGAGTTACGAACTGAAACTTGGATGGATCGTTGAGAGAAAACTCCAAAACGGTGATTATGTGTTGCTAAACAGACAGCCAACATTGCACAAGGCTAGTATGATGGCTATGAAAGTAGTATTACGCGTGGGAAAAACACTGAGAATGAATTTGGCAATTACTAAACCATTTAATGCTGATTTTGACGGGGATGAAATGAATATACACGTGCCTCAATCAATTGAATCACAGGTCGAACTTGAAATGCTCTCCGCCGCTCAGTGGAATCTTATTTCTCCTCAGAGCAGCAAACCTAATATGGCTATTGTCCAAGATTCCTTAGTTGGTGCATACCGTATGACTCAAGGAGTAAAGAAAATTACTAAAAGCCAGTTCTTTAATATAATTGATAAAATTGATATGAAAGACCCCATTCTTGATCGCATTCAGCACATGAGAAGAATACTAAAGGAGAAAGGTAAAAAAGTGCAATGTTTTACAGGAAAAGGTTTATTTTCCATGTTTTTACCAAAAGATCTTATTTATGAAAATTCAAACGATGGGGATCCAGAAGAGCCGATTGTCAAGATATACAGAGGTGTGTTATATGAAGGTACACTTAACAAAGCAATTCTGGGAGCTACTCATAATTCTTTAATCCAAATATTAAACAAAGAATATAGCCCTGAGATAGCGTGTCACTTTATTGATTGTGTGCAATTTGTAACAAACAATTGGTTAATGTTGGAGGGTTTTACTGTAGGTCTTGGGGATTGCTTAGTAACAAGTAAAGAAAAACAACAGGAGATCCAAGATGTAATCCAAAAATGTTACATTGAAGCAGAGGGTATTAAAAAGACAACTTCACATGTAAATATTCGTGAAATGAGAGTGAACGCAACTCTCAACAAGGCAAAAGACGTAGGTCTTAGAATAGCCAAAGGATCTCTGACTTCTAAAAATAACTTTTTAGCAACTGTCCAATCCGGTAGTAAGGGTGCCGTGTTTAATATTGCCCAAATTACTGGCTTGCTAGGACAGCAAAATCTAAAGGGTCAACGTGTTCCTTTATTTCTCAGTCAAGGACGTCGGTCACTTCCTCACTACCCGTTTGGGAAGTTAACACCGTCAATGGAATACGAGTCCAGGGGATTTATCTCCTCGTCTTTTATCCATGGTTTAAATCCAAGAGAGTTTTATTTTCACGCAATGTCGGGTAGGGAAGGTATCTCAGATACAGCTATGGGAACTGCAACATCTGGATATATGCAGAGGCGTATTGTAAAATTAACAGAAGATCTTAAAATACAGTATGACAAAACCGTAAGGGATATTCCAGGTAATATTTATCAAATGACATATGGTTATGATGGTATTGATCCTTCAAAGACAGTTAAGGTTAAAGGAAGGTCGGAAATGTGTGATGTTTCTCGTTTGATAGCCAAGCTTAATATGAAACACGAGATTAAATAAATTAAGGTTTATAAAAATAATTATTTGTATAAAATATGCTAATTTTAACAGATAAATTATGGTTAGATAATCATATTATTAAAGTCCACAGTTCAACATCTGAAGACTGGAAAAAAGTTGAATCACGTATATTAACAACATGTGTTTTGGAACAAATTAAAAGTCATTTAACAGAAGTAAAGGAAAATGGGAGTAAACGGATGGTTTTGATTATTGACCTTTCAAAGGGTTGTTTTCCTCCGTGGTTTGAGGCTCTACGTATAGCACACTATTCACATACAAACATGAAAAAATTAATTGTTGAAGCTTTGGATTTCACAATTATTTATGTAACAACTCCAAACCAAGAAACATGGATAAATAGACTTCTCAGTTTATACTCTCCAGCTAGACCTGTTCACATTGTACACACTAAAAAAGAAATTAAGGAAATAATTATGAAGAATGAAAAAAACTAAAATTTGTGACGAAAAACAAGAACAATTAAAATAGAAAATATCACAACACCAACAACAGTACTGTAAAAAGAATTTATACTGTTTCCATGAGTTGACACTCTTTGAGTTTCATCTCTTATTTTTCTACGTGTAAAAGGAGTAGAATCCCTTCCCGCTATAAATGTTGACCATCTAGGTAATTTACCAAGACTTACAGGTCTTTCAAAATTCAACCACGGCATCGTAATCATAACTCTTCTGGTGTAACCTGTTGTAGGATCAAGTCCTCCAGCTGTATTTTTTAAATTGTTAGATATATTATCTCTTATTTGATGATTTGTAATACCATGTTTGTAAGAAGGTCCATCACTCATATGCCATTCCGAATTAAGACTTGGAGACCCACCAATTGTCGGTGATGAACGGTTATCACCACTTCTAAATCCTGTCGGGTAAAAGAAATCCGGCATCATTGACAAAATATTAATTTCAATATTACAATTATTTTCACCTCTTATTATTCTAAAATACCCCATATCACCCCACTTAATACCCCAGCTATTTTTAACAGTCCAATATTTGACACCTTTTTCCTCACCCCAACCAATTATTTCAATTGCATGTCCACCTACCTTAGGACCTTTACCATTCCATTTGTAAATAGTATTCTTAGCGTCAAAAGTATAAAAGTCTGGGTACATTACAATACCTGTGCATACAGGTCCCCATTTCCAGATCTCTTCCCTTATTTGTTTCTCACCATAGCTACCATCGGTATAAAGACCGTAATAGTGAAGACACCTATAAAAACGTGCAGGATCTCCTTCTTCTTCCGCTGTTACATCAGACATCACAGATCCTGAACACATATCTCCAAGTGGGCCGGAAATTTCTGAACATAAAGGTAGTTGTGAAGCCGCGCTAGAACCGCGTTTAAAAGACCCAATTTTATTAAATTCTCCCACATCCAGAGAAAATATTTTGTTATACGGTATACATTTTTCTGTCGGAGTTCCTATTTGAAATAAATATCTACAAGCATCAACCAAAGAGTTACCGTAACATGCGGCATTATTAATTGTATTTCCTTCATCATCTGCAAAAATTGGATTTCCTATTTTATTGGTAATAAGTTCAGATCCTTTCCAGTCACATAGTATTAATTTTGTTTGTGACAAAGTAATATTCATCAAACCTAATGATTGGATATTAAATCTGTCAGCAAGAGTGCTTGTAGATGCAAATGCCCAACAACTACCGCAACTACCCTGGTCCTCTACAGGACATAAAGCACCTTTCCATACTTTTCTACCGTCAAATATATCAGGTGCTGGATTTTTGGTTTGTATATTCCACATTTTTGAGATTTTACTGTACTGATCGTTTGCATTTTTATCTTCGTCTATCAAAATTGTATTTGTAGGGTGTTTTATTATTTTTGCTTGCAAATCGCTACTTAATTTTTTAAAGGATGTTAAATTGTACATTTATCGAATAACAATATTCTTTTAATGGCAATTAAAAGAATATATACTAATAAAAAAATGAGTCTCCGCCGACATGAAAATAATAGAATAAAAGAAAAAATCAAATATTTGACACTCTACATGGATAGAGGAAGTCAGACAGCGATGCGTTTAAGAAATGAAAGAGAAACATCATACAGTATATCTCAATTAATCAAGATAGACAAACAGAATCAGGAATTCTCAAAAGAATGTGAAAATCTTGAAGAAAGACTCGTTAAACTTAACTCTGGAGAATTGGACAAAGAACTAAAAAACTCAGCTCAATGTATAACTGATGAAATTAATGAGAAAAAAAGAGTTAAGATGCAAAAGAAGATTGAAGAAAAAGAAAAGATGGCCGAATTATCTGTTATATCAAAGTCTTTTTACCAAAGTGAGAGAAAAGAGGATAGAAAAAATCGATATCAGAAGAAGGGTTTAGAAAGATGTTATAAACATTACCTAAGAGCAACTGACAGTGTACCTGATTATATGAAGAAAAGTCTCAAAAATATGCCAAATAACAGGGGTTACTACTGGAAAAGCGTGGCGTGTTTTGGTAAAAGACCAGCTGAGAAAGGTAAACCAACAATTCTTATTGACAGAAAAAGAGGTGGTATTATGGTTATACATGAGTGGACTTCTTCTGAATATAATGTGTATGAGAAAATTGGCAAAGGGCAAAAAGTTAGAGTTTCCAATTCCATACGACGATTAAAGAAGGGTGAATTCCCAAGGGAAGAAAGTAAACCAGATGTTGATAAACCAAATCGAATGGGTTGTCAACAGGGTAGTAGACGTGGAAATGGCGATGTTAGAGGTGGTAGTAGGCAACAAGGTGGTAGTAGGCAACAAGGTGGTAGTGGTGGTAGTAGGCAACAAGGTGGTAGTAGGCAACAAGGTGGTAGTGGTAGTAGGCAACAAGGTAGTAGGCAACAAGGTGGTAGTGGTAGTAGGCAACAAGGTGGTAGTGGTAGTAGGCAACAAGGTGGTAGTGGTAGTAGGCAACAAGGTGGTAGTGGTAGTAGGCAACAAGGTGGTAGTAGGTTATAACAAGGTGGTAGTGGTAATTTAATACTAAAAAAGTATTAAATTTTTTATCTAGAAAATTTTTAGTTATTAAAGTTTGATGAATTATAGAATTACCCGATAATTTATCATCCACAGAGTCTTTGTATCATCGACTGAACTAGACTTTGAGAGTTACACATATCACTTGTACAATTGGGATTTACCTTTTTTTACTGATTTTTTACTCTTGGGTTTGCTTGGAGACTTTTTCTTAGACTTTTTCTTAGACTTTTTACGCATAGACTTTTTCTTAGACTTGTTTCTGCATCGTTTGGTTGATCTATTACGAACCTGGTTCGGCTTGCATTTTTTACGCATATACTTTTTCTTAGACTTGTTTCTGCATCTTTTGGTTGATCTATTACGAACCTGGTTCGGGCTGCATTTTTTACGCATAGACTTTTTACGCATAGACTTTTTACGCATAGACTTTTTAACAGACTTTTTCATAGACTTTTTACGCTTAGACTTTTTACGCATAGACTTTTTACGCATAGACTTTTTACGCTTAGACTTTTTCATAGACTTTTTACGCTTAGACTTTTTCATAGACTTTTTACGCATAGACTTTTTACGCATAGACTTTTTACGCTTAGACTTTTTACNCATAGACTTGTTTCTGCATCTTTTGGTTGATCTATTACGAACCTGGTTCGGGCTGCATTTTTTACGCATAGACTTTTTACGCNTAGACTTTTTACGCATAGACTTTTTACGCATAGACTTTTTACGCTTAGACTTTTTCATAGACTTTTTACGCATAGACTTTTTACGCTTAGACTTTTTACACATAGACTTGTTTCTGCATCTTTTGGTTGATCTATTACGAACCTGGTTCGGG
>JGI20154J14316_10000066_pt1 | contig 75375 bp, 58 predicted proteins | sample COG_04_FD_14316 | JGI IMG/M metagenome (IMG submission 14316)
TCAGCTACTTCATTTGTAGACACTTTAAAAGTTAATAAAATTAATATTTTAGATGTTAGAAAAGTTTCTGAATACAATAATAATCATATTGAAGCAAGTCAAAACATACCCTTAAGTAATATTAAAAATGAATTGGATGATATTGATAAAGAAGATGATATTTATGTCCATTGTGCTGGTGGGTATCGATCAGTAATTGCTATTTCTATTCTAAAACAAAAAGGATTTGAAAACTTAATTGATGTTGCTGGAGGTTTTGGAGCAATAAAAAAAAGCAATCTTAATGAAAGTTGCTACAGCTCTTTTGCACAATGTGCTGGCTAGCGATTTGTTTTAGCAAATTTTAAAGCAACCCATTGATTTTTAACTTTAGATTCCACCAAGGAAAGATTTGAGCTTTTTGCAACTTTTTCAATACTATTAATATCTCTTAGATAAAACCCACTTAAATAAAGTAGTCCACCAGTATTTAACATTTTAGAATAAATAGGTATATCAACTAACAATACATTTAAATTAATATTAGCAAAAATGTTATCATAAGTAAACTGCATTAACTTATGAACTTCCCCTTCGTAAACATTAACGTTTTTAGAGTTATTTCTTTCGATATTCTCTATAGAATTTAAATAACACCAGTTATCAATATCAATCGCATCAATTTTACTTGCACCTCTTTTTTCTGCTAAAATTGCTAAAACTCCGGTACCACTACCAATGTCACAGACTGATGAATTAGAAAAACTATTTGCTAAAATAAAGCTTATCATCATTGATGTAGTTTCATGGTGCCCAGTACCAAAACTCATTTTTGGCTCAATAACTAAGTCATATTTATAATTACTTTTTTTATGAAATGGAGCTCGAACACAACAAATTTTATCTACATAAATAGGTTCAAAATTACTTTCCCATTTAATATTCCAATTTTGCTTTTTAACATTATAAAATTCGAAGGATATATCAAACTCAATTGAATTTAAAATTTGAATATCTTCAACATGCACAGAAGACAATATAGTAGAGTCAATATATGCGGAAATACCATCATTATTTTCTTGAAAACTGTCAAAGCCCAATTGACTTAATTGAGCTATTAGAATTTCACAACCAGGATTTAAGGGTTCAACTTTAAAATCATAGCAAACAAAAAGACTCTCAGACATTAGAATGAGTTTACAATTGAAAAGAAATCTGTAGAATTTAATGAAGCTCCACCAATTAACCCTCCATCTACATCCTCCACAGAAAATATTTCTTTTGCATTATTAGGCTTTACACTACCTCCATATAAGATAGATACTTTTTGTGCTAATTCAGTACTATATTTTTGTGAAATAAAATTTCTTATAAAACTATGCATTTCTTGAACTTGATCAGAGCTTGCAGTTTCTCCAGTTCCTATTGCCCAAACTGGCTCATATGCTAAAATAATATTATCCCAGTCTGAAGAGTTTAAATGAAATAAAGATTCTGAAATTTGATTTGAGATAATATTAAAATGGTTGTCAGTTTTTCTGTCTTTTAGTTGTTCACCAAAACAAAAAATAATTCTCATAGAGTTCTCTAGTGAAGTATCAACTTTATGTTTTAATAAATCATGTGTTTCATTAAAATACTCTCTTCTTTCACTATGGCCAATTATTGTAGTCTTAATCCCAATACTTGACAACATTTTTGCAGAAACCTCACCAGTATAAGCTCCATTGATATTTTGGTGTACATTTTGAGAAACTACTTCAATATTTTTATCGATTAGCGAATCTATTGCAGTCTTTAGACTTACAAATGAAGGAGCGATCATAACTTCACATCCAGAATGGTTAGTTTCTCTTAATAATTCATTTATTAAAAGTTTAGTTTCTTGTAAACCATTATTCATTTTCCAATTTCCTGCTACAATTTTTTTTCTTGACATTTTTTTATTTTTTAATTTAACTTAACTCTAGGGTCTAAAAATCTATATACAAAATCTACTAAAATATTGATTGTAATAAACATAAATGCTATCACCAATACAGAACCCATAATTACAGGCAAATCTAATGTATTTAAGGCATTTACAATCTCTTTACCCAAACCATTCCAACCAAATATATATTCAACAAAAACTGCCCCGGCTAACATAGATGCAAACCATCCAGAAATTGCAGTTATTACAGGATTTAAAGAGTTTTTTATAGCGTGGTTCTTGATAATCTGGTATTCCGTAAGACCTTTAGATCTCGCTGTTCTAATAAAATCCTGAGATAACACATCTAACAATTCATTTCTCATTAATTGACTAATAACTGCTAATGGCCGAATTCCTAATACAATTGACGGTAGAATTAAATTTTTTAAATTAAAGATATACCCTTCCCCAAAATCATCTAGCTCATAAATATTTCCCGTCATATTTAAATTAGTATACTCATTTAAAATAAAGCCAAATACCCATGCAAATATAATTGCACTAAAAAATGATGGTACACTCATCCCTATTGTACTGATAAATTGAATAAAATTATCAATAAATTTATCTTTATTCAATGCAGATATAACCCCAAATAAAATACCAATAACTATGGCGATAATAATTGAAGAAATTGCTAAAATAAGTGTGTTGGGAAGTGTATTTTTAATGATTTCACTAACATTTTTACCTTGTTTTGTGAATGATGTTCTCAAATATGGAAATTTAATTACAAAAAAAAATGAGTTGGTTTGAAAAATAGTTTTGTAATTATATTTATTCTTTTCTAAGAAAGTGTAATCATCAATGTTTTTAGAATGAATTGAAAATGGGGATAAATCATTAATATAAAGTAAGTATTGCTTGCCAATTGGTTTGTCAAAAGCATACTTTTTTTTGATATTGATAAGCTGCTCTGAATTATCATTTTGACCCAACATCATTTGTGCAGGATCTCCTGGCAAAACACTAAAGAGAAAAAAGATAACTGTAACGACACCAAATAAAGTAATTATAGAATATAAAAATTTATTTAATAAGTACATTTAAAGGTTGGTTAAATTTAAGGCTTGAAAATCATTCCAATGAGTTTTTTGAATAATTGTTCCCTTATGTAGTTTTATTGCAGCAGGATTAGATCTTACTATAGTTTTAAGTGCAGTTTCATCACAAAAATAAAAATCTAATTCAATATTGTTGTTAGATTCAAAACTATCAACATCAATTAAACCAGACGCAGTAAGACCAATTATTTTAAAATCATTTTCATTTGCTAGTTTAATGGTTTCTTTTAATCCATCTATCGCATCCTTCTCCATTTTTGATATATTATAAAAAACAAAAATTAAAAGTTTGTCTTCAAGCATAAGTACATCTGTATAATCAATATCATCTAATTCCATAGAAAAATCATGAATAGGTGGTTCGTATCCTTCCTCTAAGAGTTCAGTATCTACAGAAATAAACTCACCCTCTACATCTGGAAAATTACCTCTAGTAGATATTACCTTATTTTCTCCCTCAACATTAAAAAGCCAATCGTATCGAAATATTGCCTTTTTAGAATCCTCTGGTATTACCATATTATCTATAATATTAGCACCTACTTTATAAGGTCTAAAATCTATTAATGGTAAATGTGATAGTACCTGATTTACAATTACCACACATAAAGTGAAAGAAACTACCGGAAAGAAGTACAATAATAATTTATTTGTAAAAAGTGGCTTAATATACTTAAGTCCCATCATCATTATAACAATTAATACCAGTAGTATTAAATCTTTAGTAAAAGATTCCCAAGGAGTTAGTTTAATAGCATCACCAAAACACCCGCAATCAGTAACCTTATTAAAATATGCCGAGTACCAAGTTAAAAAGGTGAAAAATACTATCATTGCAAAAAGACTATAAACGGTAAATTCTTTTTTTAATCCAATCAAAAGAAATACTCCAAGTAAAACTTCTAAAATGACAATAAATATTGCCATTGGTAATACATATGGTAATAAGAATTCGATATCAAAAACAGTTGGCCCAAAATATTCTTCTAGCTTAAAGGAAAACCCAACAGGGTCATTAATTTTTATTAAACCTGAAAATATAAATAATAGACCAACAAATAGCCTCGAAATAGTAACTAAGTACTTCATAATTTATTCTTTTAAATGTATTAGAGCAAAAACTGCATAGTTAACAATATCTTGATAATTAGCGTCAATTCCTTCACTGACCAAAGTCTCTCCTTTATTATCTTCAATTTGTTTAACTCTTAAAAGTTTCTGTAGAATTAAATCTGTTAAGGAACTAACTCTCATATCTCTCCATGCCTCACCATAATCATGATTTTTATCTACCATCAAGGATTTGGTTAATTCACTGTGATTGTTAAATAATTTTAAAGATTCCTCTAAATTTAAGTCTGGGTTTTCCACAACTCCCATCTCAATTTGTATTAGGGCCATTATTGAATAATTGATTATACCAATAAATTCAGAATATTGACCTTCATCAACTTTTCTTGTACTATTTTGCTGTAAACCTCTTATTCGTTGTGCTTTTATAAATATTTGATCAGTTAAAGATGATAATCTTAAGATTCTCCATGCAGATCCATAATCTTTCATTTTCTTTGAAAAAAGCTCTCTGCACTGGTTAATAACATAATCATATTGTTTTATAGTATTTTGCATAACTAAGATGAATTTTACGTAAATTTCGCTTAAATATTTATAAACTTCAAACATTCAATATTAAACTTTTAAAAGTTAGTAGTTTTTAAATTATATGTAAATTAAAATGAATATAAATTGCAAAGGAAAATTAATTGATATTTCATCTCCAAAAGTGATGGGTATTTTAAATCTCACACCGGATTCTTTCTATGATGGAGATATGTATAATAATGAAAAGACTATATTAAATCAAGTTGAAAAAATGTTAAATGATGGTGCCTCATTTATTGATTTAGGAGCATACAGTTCTAGACCAGGAGCTACACATGTTTCTGAGGATGAAGAAAAAAATAGGATTATTAAAATCGTAGAACTTTTAGCTAAAGAGTTCCCAAAAGCAAATTTATCTATCGACACTTTTAGAAGCAGCGTGGCAGATGAATGCTTAAGTGCAGGTGCTTCAATTATAAATGATATAACTGCTAGTGAATATGACACTGAAATATTAAAAGTAGCTCATAAACACAATGCACCTTATATCATGATGCATATGAAAGGGATGCCAGGAAATATGATGAAAAATAATAAATATAACAACTTAATAAAAGATATACTATATTACTTTTCTATGAAAATAGAAGCAGCTAGATATGCTAAAGTTAATGATATAATTGTAGACCCTGGATTTGGGTTCTCAAAAGATATAGACCAAAATTATAGCTTACTTAAAAATTTGGATTTACTTAAATCTCTAGACTTACCTATTCTTGTTGGTTTGTCCAGGAAATCTATGATTTATAAATTACTAGAAACTACACCAGATTATGCGTTAAATGGGAGTACAACATTGAACACCGTAGCTCTATTAAACGGCGCTTCTATTCTCAGAGTTCATGATGTTAAAGAAGCTATGGAATGTATAAAGATTACAAACCAATTTAATAAACAATAATTATGTGTATATTTATAAGTCAATGGATGTTTTTAAAGAAATATTAAATTTTTCTATAGTTGATTTTGCAGATGTATTTTTAGTCGCATTACTTCTTTACTCTTCTTACAAATTACTTAGAGGAACAGTAGCTATAAATATCTTTATTGGTATAATACTTATTTACTTTACTTGGAGAATAACAGATTTTCTGAATATGAAGTTATTGAGTATTATTATAGATGGATTTATGAGTGTAGGTATTATAGCCCTAATAGTTGTTTTTCAACCTGAGATAAGAAAATTTTTATTAATGATTGGATCTGCAAATATTTCAAAAAAAGGCTCTTTTATTGAAAAATTCAACTTCATTAAAAATCAAGAAAACGTAGCTACCGACATTAATTCAATTGTCAATGCAAGTCAAAACATGTCTGAATCCAAGACTGGTGCATTAATAATTATAGAAAGGAATAACAGTTTAAATTTTTTACTTGAAACTGGTGACCAAATGAATATTTCTGTAACTCAATCAATTATTGAAAGTATCTTTTTTAAAAATAGTCCTCTTCATGATGGGGCAGTAATTATTGCTAACAATACTATAAAAGCTACAAGAGTAGTTCTTCCAATTAATAATGATAAGCAAATACCAAATCGGTTTGGACTAAGACATAAAGCAGCTGTAGGAATTACCGAGAAAACAGATGCATTAGCAATTGTTGTTTCGGAAGAAACTGGTCACATATCTTACATAAAAAATGGTGAATTTGTTTCTTATGATAACCAAAACACACTAAGTGATCTAATAAAAGATGACTTAAATTAACTTACGTTCTTTACTTGAAACTGAACATCATATAGTTTTTTATAATAACCATTCATATGATTGATTAACTCTCTATGCGATCCCTGTTCAATAATATTACCAGAATCCATTACTATAATATTGTCAGCTTTTTTAACAGTCGCTAACCTGTGAGCAATTATTAAGGAGGTTCTATTTTTTGTTAATTTTTCAGTTGCATTTTGAATCAAAATTTCTGAAGCAGAATCTATAGAGGAAGTAGCTTCGTCCAAGATTAGTATTTGAGGATCTGATACATAAACTCTTAAAAATGCAATTAACTGTCGCTGACCAGATGATAACATAATACCCCTTTCTTTTACGTTGTAAAAATAATTATTCGGTAAACTCATAATAAAATCATGTACACCTATTTGTTTAGCTGCAAGCTTGACCTCATTTATACTAATATTTTCATCTTTTAATGTAATATTATTAAATATTGTATCGGAAAATAAAAACACGTCTTGTAATACAATGCCAATATTTTTTCTAAGTGAAGATAATTTATAATCCATAATATTAATTCCATCAATGGATATTTCACCAGAGTCAATATCATAAAAACGGTTCAACAAATTAATCACAGAAGTTTTACCTGCCCCAGTAGACCCGACGATAGCAACCTTTGATCCCTTTTTTATATTAAACGAAATTTCATTTAGAACTTGAGTATTAGGAATGTAAGAAAAATTTACATTGTGAAAACAAACATCACCTTTGAAAGTCTTAACCGATATTTTACCTTCGTCAATTATACTTGACTTAGTATCAATAACTTTAAATACTCTTTCTGCTGCTACCATACCCATCAGTAAAGTATTAAACTTATTAGCTATCTGATTAAGAGGTCTAAACATCATGGGAATCATCATAATGAATGCCGTTAACTCTCCAACTGAAGCAGTGTTATCTGTTATAACACTAACTCCACCATACCAAACAATAACTCCTAAAGTTGAGGAAGATAAAATTTCTGCTATTGGGAAAAAAATAGAATTATACCATACTGTTTTCAACCACCCATTTTTATGCCTACCATTAATTTTTTTAAAGTTTTCGAATTCAATATCTTCTCTAGTAAATAATTGTAAAATTTTCATTCCTGTAACTCTTTCTTGCACAAATGAATTCAAATTTGAAACTTCTGACCTAACTTCTTCAAAAGCAACTTTCATATATCTTTGAAAAATTATTGTTGCAAATAAAATTAATGGCAATGTTAAGAATACTATTATACTTAATTCCCAATTCATAATAAACATTACAATTCCGACAATGAGCATTTTTAAAATATCACTAAATATCATAAAAAGTCCTTGACCAAATATATCAGCAATTCTCTCCATATCAGTAACTGATCTAGTAATAAGCACTCCGACAGATGACTTGTCATAGTACTTCATTTTAAAATTAATTATGTGGTTATATAATAAAACTCTAATATCTTTAACTACTGATTGTCCTAACCACCCTGCAAAGTATATAAATAAATAGTTTGAGATAACTTCCAATAAAAGAAGAAAACCCATCAAAACGATTAATTGTAAAAATCCATCGCTAAGTCCTTGAGAAATATTTTCATCCAATATTTTTTCCAATACAACGGGCCTTAGGGCACCAAAGACAGCTAATCCAAAAACAGACAAAAGAGAAAAAATAAAAATATAATTATAGGGGCTTACAAAAGCTAGAAGTCTTTTAAATAGATAAATGTTAATTATGTTTTCTTTTTTATTCATTCAATATAATTTCTTTAGGATAAGTAATATTTGTCAGATAAAGAGCATGTGCAGGAGCTGATGGTCCTGCTTTAGTTCTGTCCTGAGAAATTATAATTCTCTCAAATTCTTTTAAACTAATTTTTTTTAATCCAACATGAACAAGTGTACCAACAATTGCTCTAACCATATTGCGTAAAAATCTATTTGCTTTAATTTTAAAAATCAGTTCATCCCCATATAGTTTCCAGTTTGCATGAACCAAATCACAATTAAAAGTTTTAACATCAGATTTAGATTTAGAAAAACATTTAAAATTTGTATAATTTAATAGAATCTGACAAGCATCATTCATTAATTCAATATCCAAAACATTTTTGATATAATAGCTTCTGTTGTTATTAAAAACATTTTTATGTAGTGATATTTTATAATCATACTCTCTAAACAAGGCATCAAATCGAGCATGAGAATCTATATTTACTTCATAAATATCGTTAATAGAAATATCTTTTGGTAAAAATGAATTTAAATCGTGTAATAATTTACTAATATCAGAAAGCTTTATGGAATCGAAATGAGCACACATTTTAACAGCGTGTACGCCAGAATCAGTTCTTCCCGCTGCATAAATTGGGGTATCAACTTTAACCAAAAGACTTAATGCTTTTTCAATACAGCTTTGTACAGAAATAGCATCAGGTTGATTTTGCCAACCATGATAATTAGTGCCATCATAAGAAAGATCCATAAAATATCTCAAAACAAATTAATATTTTTGTTAGCATAACAAATATAGAGAGATTAACTTGATAAAATAAAAATGAAAAAGATTCTTTTAATTTCTGATACGCACGGATATATTGACCAAAGAATAATTCAATATGCAAAACAGTCAGATGAAACTTGGCATGCTGGGGATATAGGAGAATTAAAAGTTACAGATGAATTAAAAAAAGTAACCACTTTAAGAGCTGTGCATGGAAATATAGACAATAATAAAATTAGGGCTGAGTACCCAGAAAATTTAAGATTTCAGATTGAAGAAATGAAAATATGGATAACTCATATTGGCGGTTATCCTAATAAATACAATCAAAGAATCAGACAGGAAATTTATACTAATCCACCAGATATTTTCATATGCGGTCATTCACATATACTCAAGGTTATTAACGACAAGAAATTAGATTGTCTACACATCAATCCAGGAGCAATAGGCAAACATGGATTTCATCAAGTGAGAACTATGATAAGGTTTGAAATAATGAAAAGCAAAATTCAGAACTTAGAAGTTATTGAATTTAAAAGACAATAAACTAGCGAATTCTATCAATTGAACTTACTAAATCGTCATCTTTTCTTATTGCCTTAATGGCACAAAAAATTAAGTAACTTGACAAGAAAGGGTTCAATATAGCAGCATACATTAAATATTCGAGCAAAATCGAAGGCATTAAATCAATTAATGCACTTAATGAATGATAAAAATAAAAGACAGTAAATAAGCACATAAACAAACTAAATCTAAAATTTATCAACGAAAGTCTTATCTGAGAACGTCTAGATTTAAATAATAAGATAGTTAATAGACATACTACAGAAATTAACAGAGGAATAAAAGATATTAGTACTAAAATTATATCAATCTCATTAGCACCATTGAATAAATCTATTATAATTGGGTATCCTTTCTCATACCACTCTAAACCAAAAAACCAATAAAGAAAATAAAATAAACCAGCTACAAATAGATATAATGATTGAATTCTTTGGATCATAACAAATAATTTAAATTGAAAATCAAAAATAATAGTTTATGATCAAAAATAATCAATATTAAAAAATAAGTTGTATAATTGCATTGTTATTACTTACTTCTTACATGTAATATATTTATTATCTCAAAAAATTATACTTCATAAAAAATTTCCCAGAAAAATATTATTAATAAACATAAAAACAAAAAATGTTTGAAATTTCAAAATTAAAAGAATTAAAGCTACCTGAGTTGCAGGAAATAGCTGAAAAATTAAGTATTTCTAAATTTAAATCTCTAAAGAAATTAGATTTAGTCTACAAGATACTAGATCATCAAGCGGATAATCCCACTGAAGAAGCTAAAAGACCTCCAGTTAGAAGAAAACCAGTTAAATTAAGAAAGCCTGTAGAGGCTAAAAAATTGGAAAATAATTCTAAAACTGAAAAGAATATCGAAAAAAAATCAGATCAAAAAGATGAAACGATTGAGGTCAATAAGGTTAAAAAAAATGAAAATAGTACTCCGAGAAACAAACCAAATTCAGAGCATACTCCAAGACCTAGACCTCATAAACACGATAACAATCGTCATAATAACAAAGATAACGGCAATAAAGATAATCGAAATAGATACCGTGAACCTGAGTTTGAGTTTGATGCAATTATTGAAAGTGAAGGTGTATTAGATTTAATGCAAGACGGATACGGTTTCTTGAGATCTTCGGATTATCACTATTTATCATCTCCCGATGATATATATGTATCACAATCACAAATTAGATTATTTGGTTTAAAAAAAGGAGATACTGTTCTTGGAAATGTGAGACCACCAAAAGAAGGTGAAAAATACTTTCCACTAATCAAAGTGAATAAAATAAACGGATTAGATCCACAAGTTGTTAGAGATAGAGTTTCATTTGAACATTTAACTCCATTATTTCCGCAAGAAAAGTTTAACCTTGCAGATAAAAGTAATACCATCTCTACAAGAATTATGGATTTATTTTCACCAATTGGAAAAGGTCAAAGAGGAATGATTGTATCTCAGCCTAAAACTGGTAAAACAATGCTATTAAAAGATGTTGCAAATGCTATAGCAGCTAATCATCCAGAAGTTTATCAAATGATTCTTTTAATTGATGAGAGACCAGAAGAGGTTACAGATATGCAAAGGAATGTTAAAGGTGAAGTAATTGCTTCAACATTTGATAAAGAAGCACATGAACACGTTAAAATTGCAAATATAGTTTTAGAAAAAGCGAAAAGATTAGTTGAATGCGGATATGATGTGGTAATTCTTTTAGATTCTATAACAAGATTAGCACGTGCATACAACACTGTTCAACCAGCTTCTGGTAAGATCTTAAGTGGTGGTGTAGATGCTAATGCCTTACATAAACCAAAAAGATTCTTTGGAGCTGCTAGAAATATTGAAAATGGTGGTTCATTATCTATAATTGCCACAGCATTAACAGAAACTGGGTCAAAAATGGATGAAGTAATCTTTGAAGAGTTTAAAGGAACTGGAAACATGGAACTACAATTAGATAGAAAAATTTCTAATAGAAGAATATTCCCAGCAATTGATTTAACATCGTCCAGCACAAGAAGAGATGATTTATTATTAGATGCTAAAACTATTCAAAGAATGTGGGTAATGAGAAAATATTTAGCAGACATGAATCCTGTAGAAGCTATGGAATTTATTAATGATAGATTTAAACAAACTCTTAATAATGATGAATTTCTTATCTCAATGAATGGGTAGAGANTTATTTAAATTNAAATAAATGCAAAAAAAAACCAACAAATTTGTTGGTTTTTTTTATAAGTATATTTTATTGTTATAGTGATGCAATATGCTTAGTCATATTAGACTTTAAGTTTGAAGCCTTGTTAGCATGAATAACATTTTTCTTAGCTAGTTTATCAATCATGGATATAATTGAAGGTAAAGTTTTTACAGCCTCTTTCTTTGCTGTTAATTCACAAAACTTTTTTATAGCATTTCTTGTAGTTTTATGCTGATACTTATTTCTAAGACGTTTTGCTTCATTACTTCTTATTCTTTTTATAGAAGACTTATGATTTGCCATAATTTTTTTTTTAAAAGTATTAAAATACTTATTGTTAAATTTTAGTAGCCCGTAGGGGAATCGAACCCCTCTTACCAGGATGAAAACCTGGCGTCCTAGCCGATAGACGAACGGGCCCTATTTTTATGCACTACTAAAAGTATTAATAAAAGTATTGCGGGTGCAAAAATACAACTATTTTTAAATGTTGCAACTTCTAATAGATATTTTTAAAAAAATTATTAGTAAGCTTTAGCAAAAAGAACTCTTTGATCTGAATTTTTACCAGAAAACACACACTTTCCTTGTGATTTGTCATTATCTAAAGGAATACATCTTATTGTAGCTTTTGTTAGTTGCTTAATTTTATTTTCAGTTTCTAAACTACCATCCCAATGAGCTGAAATAAAACCGCCTTTATTTTTCAAGACTTCTTTAAATTCCTCAAAAGAATTAACCTCAGTAGTATTTTCTAACCTAAAATTATTAGCTCTTAAAAATAAACTTTGTTGAATATCGTCTAAGACTTTTGGTATTTGAGAATCAATAGAATCAATAGAGATTATACTTTTTGAAAAATCATCTCTTCTTGACAATTCAACAGTTTTATTTTCTAAATCTTTAGGACCTATCGCTATTCTTAAAGGAACTCCTTGAAGTTCATGTTGGGCAAATTTAGCCCCTGGTCTGTATGTAGTTCTATTGTCAAACTTCACCGAAATATTACTTTTTTGTAAGTCTTTGGTTATTTTATTTGCTAAATCTGAAACCTTTTCAAACTCCGAATCTGTTTTAAAAATTGGAACGATAACAACCTGATATGGAGCTAACTTTGGTGGTAAAACTAACCCCTTATCATCACTATGCGTCATGATAAGTGCACCCATTAACCTAGTCGAAACTCCCCATGAAGTAGCCCAAACATAATTTAACTTACCTTCTTTATTTGTAAATTTAACATCGAATGCTTTTGCAAAATTTTGACCCAAAAAATGTGAAGTACCAGCTTGAAGGGCTTTTCCATCCTGCATTAAAGCTTCAATACAATATGTTTCTTCTGCACCAGCAAACCTTTCACTTTCTGATTTTAAACCTTTTACAACTGGAATTGCCATAAAATTTTCAGCAAAATCAGCATAAACTGAGTTCATTTTTTCTGCTTCAATTAATGCCTCAGTTTTAGTTTCATGTGCAGTATGACCTTCTTGCCATAAAAATTCCGCAGTACGAAGGAACAACCTTGTTCTCATTTCCCATCTCACAACATTAGCCCATTGATTAATAAGGATTGGAAGATCCCTGTAAGACTGAATCCAATTTTTATAAGTACTCCAAATTATCGCCTCGCTAGTAGGTCTAACAATCAATTCTTCCTCAAGTTTAGCCTTTGGATCTACTCTTAACTTACCTTTATTATCTGGGTCGTTTTCTAATCTGTAGTGTGTTACAATCGCACATTCTTTAGCAAAACCTTCTGCATTTTTTTCTTCAGCTTCAAACAAGCTCTTAGGAACAAAAAGAGGAAAGTATGCATTTTGATGACCAGTTTCTTTAAACATTCTATCTAACTCACCTTGCATTTTTTCCCATATTGCATAACCATAAGGTTTTATAACCATGCATCCTCTTACAGCAGAGTTCTCTGCTAAATCAGCTTTTACAACTAATTCATTATACCATTTTGAATAATCTTTTTCTCTAGATGTAAGGTTTTTACTCATTCTTTCGTAAATTGTGGCACAACTATTGCAATGTAGTAGTTGTAAGGTTTGTTTTTTACAAAACTAATTAATTTTAATTAGTTCAACAATTAAATACTTTTGATATGCAATTATACTATTTTTCTAACCCAATTAGATCATTTTTAAACATATTTATCTTAATCAGTATAACTGCATGTGGAAGCTATCAAAACTCCAGTGTTATGACCGATGATATTTATGAAAATGATAAGGTTGTAACTACTCAAGTTCTTGAAGTTCAGCAACTAGCAAATTCTCAAAACATATTTTACAAAAATGCTTTTAGTGAAAAGTCAAAAGAATACGAATTAATTAATAATGAAAATGATATTTTATTTACTGATGCTGAACAGTACAGTGATGCAAATATTGAAAATGACTCAACTGACGTCACTTATGGACCTTGGGGAGATAATAAAACAAATGTGACTATTAATATGCTAGGAGGACACTCCATGTATAGTATTCGTGGCTCAAGAAGTAATTACCCCTCTTGGTTATGGAATAACGGTTATGGATATGGAAATGTATTTGGATACGGACTTCACAGTTGGGGTTATGGGTATGATATGTTTTGGACTCGTCCATTTCATTACAACCTTCACAACGGATTATTCTTCCCATTTTGGAATAACATGGGATGGTATGGATATGGATATAATTATGGTGGATGGCCTGGAAATTGGTATGGCAACGGTTACTACAACTACAATAGTTTTTACAGAAATACCAATGTAGCCAATGTCTCAGGAAGAAGAGGTTCATCATCTTCTCTTAGTGGTAGATCTGGTAGCTTTAGTAGTAGGGTTTCAAAAAATAATTACACTAGTCAGTCAAGAATTAGTGACAATATGATAAATTCCAGCCTAAGAGATAGAACATCAAGAGTTGAACAATTAAATAAAACTTTAGCTACAAAGCCGAATTATTACACTAAACCTAGTAGTTCTTCTAAACCTAATTCTAATTGGGCTCCAGCAAATAACAGCAAACCTAGAAATAATTCAAAACCTAGCTATAATAACTCTAAACCTAGTTATAACAATTCTAAACCTAGTTACAATAGCTCACCTAGTTACAATAGCTCAAGCTCTAGTCGTCCTAGTTTTAATTCTTCTAGCCCATCAAGAAGTAGTAGCTCTAGTTCATCAAGCAGAGGAAAAGGTGGAGGTAATTAACATATTAATTTAAAAAAAAATGAATAAATTTTTTCTCTCTTTAATCTTTATTTTTGGAACTGAATTTATTATCTCTCAAAATATTTTTGATGCGTTAAGATATTCAAATGATAAAGTTGAAGGCTCGGCTAGATTCTCGGCAATGTCTGGTGCTTTTGGAGCTTTAGGTGGGGAGTTATCTGCTGTGAGTATTAACCCAGCTGGCTCTGCAATTTTTAGTAAAGGAATAGCTTCATTTACTGTTTCGAATTACAAAACATCTAATGACTCAGATCTTGTTAATAATTCTCTTAATAACGCTATGGAGTCAAATATTGACACTAAATCTAATTTCAACTTAAGTCAATTAGGAGGAGTTTTAGTCTTTAATAATATAACTAAGTCAAAGTGGAAAAAAATGACAATTAGTTTAAATTACGAACAAACTAGCAATAATTTTAATAAATTTAATACATCTGGAATAAACACTAACGGCGTTGATAGTTATTTTTTATCCTATGCACAAGGTCTTCCACTAGATGAAATTTCTGCATTTGAAGGAGAGTCAATAACGCAAGCATATTCAGAAATTGGGAGTTATTTCGGTTATGCAAATCAACAGGCTTTTTTAGGATATGAATCTTTTATAATTGAACCAGAGGATGTAGATGATCCATCAAATAACTCTTATTATTCAAATGTAAATAATGCTAATAATAATGGATATTATCAAGATTATTATTTCAAATCTAGAGGGTATAATTCTAAAGTAAATGCAAATATTGCATTTCAATATGGAGATAATTTATTTGTTGGCGCTAACCTTAACCTACACTCGATTGATTATGACCAATCAACATATCTGTTAGAAACTAATAATAATGTTGGTGAAGATGTAGGAGTATATGTAAGTGATATTGGCTTTGAAAACAACTTATCCGTGTTAGGAGAAGGAATATCAGTTCAATTAGGAGCTATTGCAAAAGTAAATGATGTTTTAAGATTAGGTTTTACATATGATTCTCCAACATGGTATACCATTACGGAAGAAACTTCTCAATATTTAAGTACAACTAGATTTGAAGTTAATGAATTTGACGCAGTAGTAATAGAACAAAGTCTAAACCCAAATGTTATTAATGTTTTTCAAGACTATAAAATTCAAACTCCTTCAAAAATAACAGGAAGTGGCGCATTGATTTTCAAAAAAATTGGGCTTTTAAGTTTTGATTACTCTATAAAAGATTATAGTTCAATCAAGTTTAATCCTAGTAATGACCCTCATTTTATTGAACAAAATAATATAATATCGAATTCTCTAGATCAAGCAATTAGTTATAGAATTGGAGCAGAAATTCTTCAGAACAGAATGTCTTACAGAGCTGGATATAAATTTGAAGAAAGTCCTAGAGGAATCACTAATCATGATTTAAAAGGGTTTTCACTTGGTTTAGGATATAAAATTAATAACAGTAGAATTGATCTTTCTTTTGAAAAATTTAGTTTAACTGATACACATCAAATGTTCGATGCAGGGTTCTTAGGCAACATAAATCTAGATAAGGAAAAATCTGTAATAAAATTATCAGTTGTTACAGTATTATAAGATACTATTAGTGTTGTTTTTCTAAAAAAATCACCTCTATTTCTGGGTAACGATTTAATTGATAACAAACAGCTTTGTTATTCGTCTTAGTTGTTGTTATATCAAAAGTGCAGTTTGTGTGCATCTCTTGATTTATAATTTCTAAGCTATATTCCTTTATTATCTTCATAACATTGTTCATCTGCAAGTAGTTAAATTTAAGTTGAATTGGAATAGTTATTTCTCTTGTAATGATTTTATTTGCCTCAAGAGTTGCTTTAGCACATTCTTTATATGCTGAAACTAATCCTCCTACACCCAGCTTAGTACCTCCAAAATAACGAACTACTACGATTAGAATATTAGTAATATTAAATGATTGTATTTGACCATAAATAGGCATACCAGCACTNTTGCGTGGTTCACCATCATCATTTACTCTAAATACAGTATTTTCTATCCCAATTTGATAAGCATAACAAAAATGTCTTGCACTATGGTGTTTTTTCTGTAAAGATTGAATATAATATTTNATTTTTTCAGTATCAGAGACAGGAAAGGCATACCCATAAAATTTACTTTGTTTTTCTTTAAGTAAATATTCAGACTTTATATCAATAGTACGATATGTATTTTTCATTACTATTTATATATTATTATAAGTAAATAGATAAACTCTATCTTTTGAGGCTAAAGTGACCTGTAAATTCTTTGATTAGAGATTCAGCATCTCCGAAGACTACATCGAGTCTAATCGTAAACCAGTAATCTGTAGCTGGTAGGTTTTCTCCGTTAAAGGTTCCATCCCATCCAGGTCCAAGTGGACTAAGTTGTTTTAGTAGTTTACCGAACCTGTCGTAGATATATATTTTGGCAAGTGGTCTAGTTTCTATTCCTTCGACGCGCCATGTATCGTTATATCCATCTCCGTTTGGTGTAAAGAAGTGCGGATAATCAATCACTAGTACTTGTGTTGATCCAGTACCACAACCATTTATATCTCTAGCGATAACGCTGTGGAATCCAGGGGTAACATCTTCAAAGGTTCCACTAGTTTGCCATGGTCCATCGTCTAAGCTAAATTCATAAATTCCTTCTCCACTAGCAGAAGCTTCTATAATATGTAGATCGGCAAAAAATTCTGTAGTAACCACTGCGCTTACTTCTGGCGGTGAACTTGGGTCTACTAAAGTAGTAACCGTATACTCACATCCAGTAGCTAAGTTTGTAGCAACGGCAGTAAATGTTCCACCCACTAAAGGAGTGTAGGTTACACTAGTGCTTACGAGTGTCCCTGTTGGGTCGAACCATTCAAAGCTATAAAGAGCTGGATCAAGTCCAATATCCATTACAACAGGATCTAATAGTTCGGATCCATTTACGTTAACACATCCAAGGTAAACATCCTCTAGGAAGAATTCTGGAAGTAAGTTCACGATTAATGTTAAGTCGGTAGTAGCGTAACACTGCGCATCGGCAGTAGTATCGTTGTCTACTCTAGCATAGATAATCTGAGGATTACTTGTATTCTCATAAGAGTTTGGTAATGGATTGGTTCCTAGTTCTGCATCAATTTGGTTATCGTAATAGGTAACAGTAAAATTAGCAGGGTCTTGTCCATCTAATATTTCCTCGTTTTGAGTACTTAAATCAAATGTACCAAAGCCATCATTATCTGCTAGATTATCACAGATGATATAGTCAATACGATCTAAGTCACTATTGGCCTGTGCAGCTTCTTGTACTTCGATTGTAATACTAGGTACTGCGATAAAGCATCCTGTAGTATTGTTCGTGATATTTACAAATAACTGTTGTGGATTAGTAAGGTTGGTGTAAGGACTAACTAAAGCGTTATCTCCATTATCAGCATCCTCTTGTGTTTCATGGTAAGTAACGGTAAAGTTTAAAGGATCTTGTGTTCCTAGTATTGATGCGCTTACTGTATCTAAATCAAAGTCAAAGAATCCATCGGTATCTATCTCACAAGCAATGTACTGATCTGCAGCAGATACATCTGGTAATGGATTAACAACAAGATCAAAAGTAACGATCGTATAACATGCTGTTATATCATTAGTTACCCTTACATAAATAGTCTGTTGACCAAGAGTTATGTTTGTATAGACCGTAGGATCTACTATGGCATTCTCTCCAAGTTCTGCATCCTCTTGTGTTTCATGATAAGTAACACTCACACCTTCTTCTCCATTGATAATATATGCCTCGTTTATCGTAATATCAAATACCTCTAACTCATCTCCTGAAGCATCGTAATCACACAGCTCAATATTAGCTGGATCAATACTTGGTGTAGGGTTAGGAAGTACTCTTATTGTAAGTGTAACAAAAGAATAACATGTTGTAGATGGATCGGTAACTCTAACAAATAAAGTCTGTGGGTTTAATGCATTGGTACCTACAGCAGTATTGGTATAAGCCTCTGGATCTGCAATAACATTGGTGTTTGCCATAGCATCTTGTTCTGTCTCAAAGTATTCTACAATCCAAGGATTCCCACCAGTAATCTCTTCATCTTTAACTGTTAGATCAAAGACCGTTGTCTCATCAGCAATGATGTCATCACAAATCTCTAACGGTAATGGTTGTATAGCATCTGGTGGAAGCGATACAATAAGATCGAACTCTCCAGTGGATACACATAAGTTTTCTATACTCTCCAGTCGTACATAAATAGTCTGTGGATTAGACAGGTTATTATAAGTCTCTGGATTTACAATAGGGTTATCTCCTGTATCTGCATCTTCTTGAGAGATGTGATAAGAAAGATTAAACTCTGATGCTACTTGAGTACCTAATATAAGTGCAGTGTTCTGGGTTAAATCAAATTGAAAAAATCCGTTTAAATCATCATCACATATAATAATATCCTCAATAACAATAGGTAGTTGTGGCGAAGGGAGGGAGATAAGTTCTAAGTCTACAATACTAAAGCATCCTGTTATACTGTTCTCTGCTCTAACAAATAGTGTTTGCTGGTTAGGGACAATGTTATCATAAGGACTAGCTAAAGGGTTTAGTGCATTCTCTGCATCGGTTAAAGTCTCATAGTAAGTTATAAAAATATCCAGCTCTCCGTTAATAATATCTTCCGATACACTCTCTAGATCAAAACTAGTAAAGCCATCCGCATCTACATCACATGCCTCTAGTGGTTCTACGGTAACTGGACTAGGTAGTGGATTAACTCTAAGATCTAAAGTGATCGTATTTACACAGCCTGTGATATCGTTCTCTGCACGAAGATAAATCGTCTGTGCGTTAACAATATTAGTATACGGGCTAAAGATTGGAGCATCTCCTGTATCTGCATCTTCTTGAGTCTCATGGAAAGTAATACTGATTCCTGTTTGACCATTAAGTACTTGCGCTAAACTATCTTCTAGAGTAAATTCTTCTACTTCATCTCCTGTGTTGTTATCATCACAAAGTTCTAAAGGATCTGGCTGTATAAGTACTGGAAGCTCGTTTACAATAAGCGTTAAAGCAGTAGTGTTGTAGCATTCTGTTGCGATATTCTCCACACGAACATATATATCTTGTGTAAAGGCAGATACATTAGTATAGGCTAAAGGAGTCGCTATTGGATTAGTTTCTGCATTGGCATTGTCTAGAGTCTCGTAATAACTTATCTCAAAGTCTAGTGGATCTAGTCCGTTTAAAATCTCCTGGTTAGCAAGACTTAAATCAAATAAACCAAAGCCATCGGTATCGTTATCACAAACCTCCAATGCACTTGGCTCAGTCTCAATCTGTGGAACATCGTTTACTACAATTAAAAGCTCTAAGTAAGTAAAACAGTCTGTACTAATAGTGGTGTCTTCAATACGGACATAAATAGTCTGTTGGTACTGAACAATATTGTTGTAATCTCCAATAATAGGGAATAGGTTATTCTCTGCATCGGAAAAAGTCTCATGATAGCTAATCGCTAAGTTGGATAAAGTTCCTGTAATCTCTGCATCTGCGTCAGTAAGAGTAAATACTCCAAAACCATCTGCATCGGCATCACAGAATTCTAAGTTTGATGGAGTAGTGGCAGCAGGAGGACCAACTACAACTAAATTCACAGGCGTAGTAGAATAACAACCTGTAATAGGAGTCATATCATCTTCGATTCTGGCAAAAATAGTTTGTGAATCTTGAGTTACTGTTGTATATAAGTCTTCCAAAGGATTCTCTCCACTATCGGCATCTTCTTGTGAGACATGATAAGTAACTATATTTTCAGCTATACCAGCTGCTATAGTTTCTGTTTGTACAGAGATATCAATAGTAGTAAGACCATCTATAGTACCATCATCATCACAAACAATTAAGTCTTCAGGAGCAATAAATACTGGTCTAGGTTCTACAGTAAGGGTAAAGTTAATGTTAGAGATAAAACAAGCTGTAACAAAAGGATCGCCATCTTCTACTTCTACGCGAACAAAAATAGTTTCTTCACCATTTACAGTGTAGGGACTCGCTAATGCATTAAATCCAGTATCTGCATCTAACTGAGAGTTGTGATAAGTAATAATCACTTGTTCTGCATTTTGTTCTCCAAGTACTTGAGCATTATAATCATTTAAATCAATATCAATAGTTCCAGGAGTATACGTACACAGAATCTCGTCTAGAACTTCATTGTAAACAGGAACAGGTAATACTTGTATTAGCATGGAGTTAATACCAAAACAATCGTTATCTCTTTCTACTCTTAAATATACTGTTTGCGCATCAGGCACTTCACTAGTATACTGATTAGGTAATTGATTAAGCTCTAATAAAGCATCACTTTCACTTGCGTAATAAGCAATGGTTAATTGATCAGGGCTTGTGATATCATTATTAGGATTCGCTACAATTAAAGATAGTACATAGTCGTTTGCATTACTAAGAGTAAACAAACCAAGTCCATCATAATCATTTCCATTTCCTTCACTGTTATCACACACAATTAATCCTGCATCTTCTGGAATAGGATTAAAGATAGTTTCTAAATAAAAGAATGAAGTTGTGTAACAAGTTGTTGCTATATTTTGTACTCTACAATAGATATTTTGCAGTGGAGTAAGGTTTACATAAGAAGTTGGGTTAGGTATAGCATTTATACCTGCATCTAGATCTTCTTGCGATAAATGGAAGGTAAGTACATAGTTATCTGAACTATCACCAGGACCATTTGGTATAACAATGTTTTCTGCAGCTTCCTCTAAATTATAAATAGAAATACCATCTTGAACATCATCAATATCACATTGTACTAAATCGGTATTAACAATTACATTAGGTAATGGATTAACTACAATATTAAAAGAACCAGTAGTCACACAAGCCGTTACGTTATCTACTAATCGAACAAATATTTCTTCTGATGCAGAATCAGAGTTAGAGTAATTGGTTAGTTCTGCAGTAGTGTAAGGATCATTGCCAGACTCTGCATCTACCAAAGAACCATGATAGGTTTCTGTCACATTTTGCGAACTAAAATAATCATCTATGTAAGAAATAATATCAAAGACCTCGATCATATCACCAGGATTGACATAATCACAAATTTCATAATCAATAACTTCAATTAAAGACAGTGGATTTACAATAATACCTTGTGTTGTAGTAGAATAACAACCTGTAATATCATTTTCTAGACGAACAATAAGTTCTTGAGTATTAAGTGAAGTATTATTATACGGACTAGCTAATGGGTTAGTCGCTGTATCAGCTTCTGCTTGAGATTCGTAATAACTAACACTAATACCAGTTTGACCATTTAATATAGTTGGATCTAAAGAAACCAAATCAAAAGTACTAATACCATCATAATCATCATCACAGACTTCAATAACTGGAGGAACAATCACTTCAGGAATAGGATTTACAACAAGCGCTAGGGTAGTAGTAGCATAACAGAAAGTAATATCATCGGTTAAACGAACAAATACATTTTGAGAATCTGCAGTCGTATTGGTATAAGGATCTACGATTGCATTCGCTGCATTATCCGCATCTTCTTGAGACTCATGATAAGAAACACTAACATTAACCTGACCACCAAGGACTTCTTCTGTCCTTTGTGATAAATCAAAAATATCAATACCATCATAATCATTGTCACACTCCTCTAATGCAGTAGGTATGGTGATGATAGGTAGTGGGTCTATTAAAATTAATGAAGGGTTTGATATAACTCCACAACCATTTCCTTCTCTATTGATTATAACCCTAAAACTAAAATTATCGAAAGAGAATGGAGTGTTATTGATTTCTAAAATTGCATTATTTGATCCAGTATAAGTAGGGTTGTCTGTGATATCAAACCAATCAATACCGTCAACACTGGACTGCCATTGATAAGAATCAACTAATTCAACAGCTGAGTCTAAGGTATTTAATACAACTGAAATTTGTATTGTAGAATCTTCGCAAACGGTCAATGTTTCAAGAGGTTGTTCTACAATAGATAATGGTGCATTAATTAAATAATCATCAATTGATAAAGTATAACCATCAGTACCACTAATAACCAAACCTAATTCATTTACAGTTACTGGTGAATCTCCAAGAATTCCATCAGAGTCTCCGTCTGAGAAAGCAGCTTCTAAAACATCTAAACAATCATCTCCATCTGAATCTAAATCAATATAATTATAGTTTTCATCTTCATCAACATTTGAAAGTGAGTAATTTATCACTCCGCTATCAATAGAATTTTCTAAATCATCAGAGAGTCCATTACTTCCAAAATTTACACCATCTATAATTCCATCTAAGTTAGCGTCCAAAGCATCAGTTACAGCTTCCTGTAAATCATATATTCCATCATTATCAGAATCAAGATCTAAATAATCTTGAACTCCATCTTCGTCAAAATCTAATGGAGATACACCACTAAAAATATCATCATAACCATCTTGATTTTCGTCAATATTAGAAAGTGGTTGGTATAAAACTCCATTATATTCTACAATATCTAAAATCCCATCATTATCGCTATCAACATCACTAGAATCAACAATCCCATCATTGTCAGAATCTGTAGGAAAGCAAGTTGCAATCATTTTAAATGAGGCTGCATTTTCTATTTGCCCTGAGTTAAAATGAGTGAATTCAATTGAATTAGTAAGGTGCGTGTAAAGTTTGTACGTTGCGTCAGCAGTATTTAAATTAGTTCCGTTTAACTTGAAACGAATTTCAAAATTAGAGAATGAGGTAATACCAGATTCATAAATTCCATCAAAATTAGTATCAATCAATATTTGATTATCTGGATTTAAAATTGTAATTGATTTAGAAGGGGGAACATTAAATTTAAAAGATTCTTCATTATCAAGATCTGATGTCCAAAAGGCACTTTGAAAGTCACTTTGCTCAATACTCAAACTAACCTCAGAACTAAATGAAATATTGGCTGTATTAAATCCTTCATATTCAACTGATATACCTTCTTCATTTAAATCCTCATAAACAGTAGGTGCAAGTGATGAAAAATCACCAATATTGTTGCCGTCCCAAATCAACACATCAGGTAATGCATTTGGTGAACTAGTTAGTTCCCAACTAACAGTTGCTAGATTTTCACCGTCATTGCCAATTGTTCCATCTATATCACCAGAAAAATCTATATTTTTATCTCCAAGAGATTCCTCACAATTTAATATTCCATCATTGTCAATATCTATATCTATGTTGTCATTTACTCCATCGGAATCTGTATCTGGGGGACATGCGCTAACTGGAATATTATCAGATAATAATAAACCAGGACAATCATCCACTGCACCGGAAATTTGATAAAAGCCAGCTTCAGTTGGAGTAAAACTATTTCCAATAGCACCATCAATTATTTGGCCATTAAAATACCATTGGTACTCATCAAATGTTGAAATACTATTTAATTTTAATTCTAAATTAGGAATACAACCCTCATTTTCAATATCGATTTCATCAAGTACTATTTCAGGTTGGTACGCAAATCCAGAGTAATACCCTCCAAATGAAGCATATTCATATGCTCCAAATGAAGCTACATATACTTGATTTGTAGATTCAACTGATACATTTCCTGTTAACCCCTCAATTGTATAAGTTTCGAATTGTGGATTTGCAGTAACTAACTGAGCTGTAGAATTGAAGTTAGATATATCTTCCCCATTTATTAGTACTGTTGAATTTGTTTCTGTAACAATCGTCATTACTCCACTAAAGAGCTCACCTCCAATTTCATTTATTGCAGGAATATTATTAACACTCTTAGGAGTCTGACAATTAATAGGAGGGACAAAAAAAAGTCCAACATTTGCTACTCCACCAGTTATTCCAAAACTTCCTTGAGAACCAGGTCTTAAGCCTCCAAATGCTTGATATGCAAATACAGGCTTTGAAGTACTTACGTACATATTGCTAGATTCGTTTGTAGCTGGCTGGTCATCTAAGTTTGCATCAGGATCAATAGGGATTCCATTGTTATTTTCTGGATATCCATCGTTGTTAACATTTCCAAAACCAGAATACTCATCAATTGTATAGCTTGATCCATAGTTAATAGATTCTATTGATACATATTCACCAGCAAAACCTAATGTTGTATAAAGATCTCCATTGACATAAACTTCTGTATTATCTTCATGAGCAACAATCAATGGTCTTTCTACTTCGTCAGGACCAACACCTCTAACAAAAATATACTCAGATCCAATTCTTTCAACTGGAACAATTTGATCAATTCCTATATCTTGTCCACCTCCATCTGTGTCAATATTGGAGTTATGTCCAGTTAAAGATCCTGAATTAACAGCTATTAGTTTATCAGATTCTACCAGTACTCCAATTAAACCTGTAGCATTTGCAGTATTAGCATAAGGAGATATAGCGATGACGTAACTCTCTCCAGAATTTAGTAATATATCATTGGTTGGAGTATTATTAAGTATAGTTACTCCTTGTCCAAATTCTGAAAAATTAACTGTTGTATTATCTTGGGTAGCTAAAACACTAACAAAATTGATGTAATTAGATTGAGAATTACCTAAGTTACCTTCATTTTCAAAAGTACCGATTCTAAAGGTTTTACCAAGTCCCGCAAGCCCTTTACTAACAAGACTTCCTGCTTGATAATAACCTCCACTAAACATTCTTGCAGAAACATAAACTAAATCTTCAGCTTCAACAATAAATCCTTTATCTGTGAATTTATCAACTGCGTTGGCTGTTAATGCTATTAAATTAGTATTGGCGTTATTGCCAATAGAATATTCGTATGGACTACTATTTGATATACTGAAGGTGGTGGAAGTTCCTCCAATTGGGGTGATAGTAACATTAAAAGGGATCTCATTTGGGGTGGAAACATATAAATATTGGTCTAATGGATCTGCTGGTCCATTGCCGGTAGATGCTACAGGAGGAATGTAATGTGTCTTACTAAATTGAGAAAACGATTTAGTTGAAAATATAAATAATATTAATAGTATAAATAGTTTTATATTCTTTAAATAACTCATTTAGTCAAGTTTGTAATTAGTCCAATAGATTAAATTATTCTAAGGGTAAATATAAAATAATATATCACTAATAATAGTTAAAAATTATATAAAAAAACCGTTATCAAACTGATAACGGTTTTTTTACAATAAAATTTTAATCTTATTTAATTATATCATAGCTTCTTTTGATAAAGTTAGTTAACTCTTCACCTTTTAAAAGGCCATGAGATAATTTTGCTAAATCTAAACTTTGACTAATTAGTCTGGATTGTTTTTTCTTAGTCTTAGTTCCAAGAATCTGCCCAACTAGTTCTGAATTTGTGTTGACAGTAAGGTTAAACATTTCAGGCATATTACCCATGCCAAACATTCCACCTCCACCTCCTGTTTGTTGCATTTCTTTCATTCTTCTCATAAACTCTGGTTGAGTAATAATAAAAGGATCTGCTTCACTGTCCATACTTTCAAGTTGTACAGTAAATTTCTCAGAAGGGATTTCTTCTTTTAAAATATCTTCTAATTTCTTTTTCTCATCATCAGATAATTTGGAAATTTTTGTATCATCTTTTTTAATGAGATTATCAATGTGATCAGAGTCTACTCTTACAAACGAAATCTTTTCTTTTGAACCTTCTAGTTTTTGAATTAAATGCCCAATAATAGGAGAATCTAAAAGTAAAACTTCATAACCTTTCCTTTTAGCTGTTTCGATATAACTGTGTTGATCAACTTTATTAGAAGCATATAAAACAACTAATTTATCATCTTTATCTGTTTGACTGTCCTTTATTTTATCTGTCAATTCAGAAAAAGTAAAATATTTATCATCAACTGAAGGATATAAGGCAAATTTGTCAGCTTTATCAAAAAACTTTTCATCACTCAACATTCCATATTCAATCACAATCTTAATATCATTCCATTTTTTTTCAAAATCTTCTCTACTGTTTTTGAATAACGAATTAAGCTTATCTGCAACTTTTCTGCTTATGTAAGAAGATATTTTTTTAACTGCCCCATCAGCTTGTAAATAAGATCTTGAAACATTTAAAGGAATATCAGGTGAGTCAATAACTCCTCTTAACATAGTTAAAAACTCAGGAACAATTCCTTCCACGTTATCAGTCACAAACACTTGATTTTGGTAAAGCTGAATTCTGTCTTTTTGTATATTTAGATCATTATTTATTTTTGGAAAGTATAGAATACCTGTTAAGTTAAAAGGGTAATCAACATTTAGATGAATATTAAATAAAGGGTCTTCGAATTGCATAGGATACAACTCTTTGTAAAAGCTTTTGTAATCTTGATCTTCTAAATCTTTAGGCTGTTTAGTCCAAGCCGGATTAGGATTGTTGATGATATTATCAACAGTTACTTTTTCTGCAACTGCGTCTTTTTCAGCATTTTCAGGAAGTGGTAAATCTTCTTCTTTAGTTCCAAATTTAATTGGTATAGGCATGAACTTATTATATTTAGTTAATAGTTCAGTCACTTTAGAATCTTCTAAAAATTCTTTTGAATCTTTATCAATGTGAAGAATTATTTCAGTTCCTCTTTCTTTTTTGTTGGATTTTTTTAATGTAAAATTTGGTGATCCATCACAAGACCAGTGAGCAGCATCATCTCCTCTGTAAGATTTTGAAATAATTTCTACTTTACTAGAAACCATAAAAGCTGAGTAAAATCCTAATCCAAAGTGCCCTATAATTCCTGAATCTTTAGCTGAGTCTTTATATTTTTCTAAAAATTCTTCAGCACCAGAAAATGCAACTTGATTTATGTATTTTTCAATTTCATCTGCGGACATCCCCAAACCTTGATCAATAATGTGTAATTTCTTGCCTTTTTTGTCAATTTTAACTTCAATAATTGGATCTCCGTATTTAATCTTTTCTTTACCTACAGATGAAAGATGTTTTAATTTTAATGTTGCATCAGTAGCATTACTTATTAGCTCTCTTAAAAATATTTCGTGATCACTGTAAAGAAATTTTTTAATTAATGGAAATATGTTTTCAACAGAAACATTAATATTACCTTTTTTCATTTTTTAATTATTTATGTGTTTAAAATTAATATTCAATAAGAATGCCAAAGCATTTAAACTGACAAACTGACATTTATTATTAGAATTTATTAAAGCTAAAATGTTTATTACTATTTGTGATTTAAAAACCCAGATTAGAAATAGCATCACTAGTAGGCTCGTAATGGTAAGATCTCCAAAAAAAATCTGTTTGTTCATCTTTTTTATATTTCCAAACAACTTCTCCATCCATCGTGACTTCCCAAAACCCATAATCTGATTCGGTAATTAAAGTGTTACCATTTGATAACCTGATTGCTCCGCAAAGTTTATTAGCATAAAGGTTTTCATCAGTAAAGCTCCATACAATGTTTGGCTCATTATTAGAATTTGGTAATAAATCAAAATTTGTTGGCATTTCTAGCTCATATATAGTTGATTGTTGATCAGCAAGTCCGTTAGCATAAATTAAAATATTTCCCTCACCAACTTCACCATCTTCCAATAAGTTAGGAAAGTGTTGTTTATCAAATATTTTATCTCCCAAGCTGTTGTAAGTATTAGGATTTCCAAAACGATAAATTAAATCTCCGCCTTTATCATAATTACCTCCACTAGATGAATTAGATTCATCCAAAGTTGTACTATGGTCTATTACCCAAACTTCATCATAGTAGTTAACACTCAAGTAAATTAAATCATTACTTTCATCATAATCAAGTCCATTGGCATGCATTATATCTCCATTAATAAAAAAATTCCCACCAGGTGGATTATCAACTGTATAATTAATATTAATTTTATTTGGGTTTTCATTAATATCACCATAGTTAGGTAGGCTTTCAAACTTATCTTGGATAATATGATTCCAACTATTCCATTCCCATACAACTGTATTTGAAGATCTGTTAATTTCAATTATTTTTTCAATAAAAATATCGTTTTCAAAATCGACTCCATTTTCAACTGCAATTTGATTTTGAATTCTTTCCCAAACGATCATAAGAACATTTCCATTTGGCAAAATTTCCACATCGTGGTGAGCTATACTATTGTTATCGCTAACTGTATATTCCCAAATTGTAATACCACTGTTGTTAATAATTTTCGCAGTGCCACCAAATCCTCCAAAATCTATCGATGGGTTTTCATCTTTAAATAACCCAATAATACTACCGTCATTTAAAAGTTCTAAGTCATTTCCAGTTGTGTTTGTAAAATTCCATGTAAATATTTTATCTCCTTCTTTGTTCAAAAGATATGACGTGGTTGACGAATTTTCAACAGCTAATATATAGTCATTGCTAATTAAGTCAGGGTTATAAACCTCAATATTTTCTGTCAAAGACACTGGTGGTTGATTAATAATTGGAGCTGGATCGTCGACATCACAACCATAAAGTACTAAAATTAATATAACCGAGAGGAATTTAAATTTCATATTTGTTTAGTTTTTATTAAATATAATCCAATGTATGTTAATGTTCCATTAATTGGGAGTAATTCATATCCAAAGTTATAAAAATTACTTTTTGCATAATTAATTGAGCATTCCCACAATGTATTATTGCATTCAATATCAATATTAACAAATAAATAGGTATAAAGCGTAGGAGAATAACTTATAATAAACGTTAAAATTGGAGCCAAAATAACTACTGAAATTAATTTACGTTCATCTATTTTATATTTTGTAAATAATCCAAAAGAAAATAAACCAAGAAGAGGTCCATAGGTATAGCTAGCTACCCTTAACAAGCTATCAATTACATTAGAGCTCAAAAGGTATTTGAAAGATATAATTATTATTACAAGAATTAAACTCATCCAAATGTGAACTTTCTTCCTTAAAATTAATTGCTCTTTTTCAGTCTTTTTTTCAAAGTCGATAAAATCTATACAATAAGAAGTTGTTAATGAAGCTAATGCACTATCGGCACTACTGTATGCAGCAGCGATTAAACCTAATATAAATGTTAGAGATAGCACAATCCCAAGATCTCCGTTAAGTGCAATTTCCGGAAATAACAAATCAGTTTTTAATTGTCCATCTAACATCGGTATTTGAATACCGTTTTTTGCTTTGTAAATAAATAACAAACTACCTAAAATCATAAATAGAGTAGTTACAATTACTAGAACAACACTGAACCACAACATATTTTTTTGAGCATCTTTTAATGATTTACATGCTAAGTTCTTTTGCATCATATCTTGGTCTAAACCAGTCATGCAAATAGTTACAAAAGCTCCACCAATAAAAGATTTGAAAAAATATTCTCTACTATAAATATTATCTAAATAAAAAACTTTGTTATACTTAGCAAAATCCTCCGAGTTTATATAATCAAAAAATGTCCAATTTAAGCTGTTTAATATTTCATAAATTGAAATACCTACTGCTAAAAGCATGAATAAAGTTTGTAAGCTATCTGTCCAAATTATCGTTTTTATCCCTCCTTTATTTGTGTANATCCAAATTAATAAAACAGAAATAATAACTGTGACAAAATATGGAATACCCCATTTGTCAAAAACAAATTGTTGCAATACAATAGCTACTAAAAACAACCTAAATGAAGCCCCTAAAAGTCTCGAAATAAAAAAATATACAGCACCGGTTTTATGTGCCGTATAACCAAACCTAGTATTTAAATATTCATATATTGATGTAACATTTAATTTGTAATAAACTGGGAGTAATACCTTGCTAACGACAAAATAACCTGCAAAGTATCCTAAAACTACTTGTAAGTAACTAAATTGCGAGCTTTCAATCCATCCCGGAACTGAAATAAAAGTAACTCCAGAGAGGGAAGCACCTACCATCCCAAAAGCTACAAGATACCATGGAGCTTTTTTTCCAGCTTTAAAAAAATCTAAATTATTATCATTTTTAGAGGTTAATTTAGAGATTAACAACAATACACCAAAATACAATGAAATAACTATTAATATGTGTCCTGAACTCATATATGTAAATATATCAAAATACATATTTAAAGTTATATATTATAAAATATAATTTATACAACATTTATAAATACAATCATTTAATTTGTAAGTTTGTTTTATGGAATTCTCTTCAAAATTAATTCAAAATGCTGTTAATGAAATTTCTCAGTTACCTGGTATAGGTAAAAGAACTGCTCTAAGGCTAGCATTACATATGTTAAGACAGCAAAAGACTCAAACAGAAGACTTAGCTAAAGCTTTAATATTGATGAGAAATAATATTAAATTTTGTAATAATTGTCATAATATTTCTGATTTTGATACTTGTGAAATATGTGCAAATCCAAAAAGAGACAATTCAATTATTTGTGTTGTTGAGGATATTAGAGATGTAATGGCAATTGAAAGTACAAGTTCATTTAAAGGTTTGTATCATGTTTTAGGTGGTAAAATATCTCCAATGGATGGTATAGGTCCAGATGATTTAAATATAAATTCCTTAGTCGATAAAGTGAAATCAGGTGAAGTTAACGAGCTTATTTTTGCCTTGAGTTCTACAATGGAAGGGGATACTACTAATTTTTACATTTTTAAACTTATAAATAAATTTGATATCGTAACATCCACAATTGCTCGAGGCGTTTCAGTTGGTGATGATTTAGAATATGCTGACGAAATTACATTAGGAAGAAGTATAACAAATAGAATCCCATTTGAAAGTTCAATTAAAATTTAAATAAATTGGTTTTATCCGTTATTATTGTAAGCTATAATTCAAGTTCATTTCTTGAACTTTGTCTTTACAGTGTGCAAAAATCATTACTAAAAGCTAATATTAAATTTGAAATTATTGTCGTAGATAATTCTTCTACCGATGATTCGTGTAGTTTAATTAAAAATAAATTTCCATTTGTATTACTAGTTGAGAATGAAGTAAATTTAGGATTTTCAAAAGCTAATAATATTGGAGTAAGTAAAGCTAGTGGAAAATATGTATGTATTTTAAATCCAGATACGGTTTTAAAAGAGGATACTATTACTGAAATTTTAGACTTTTATAAATCTGATATAAAAGTTGGTTTTGTTGGATGTCATATGATTGATGGAGCGGGTATTTTTTTAAAAGAAAGTAAAAGAACTATTCCTAGTTTTTTTAGTTCATTTATGAAAATAATTGGTATTTCTAAGTTTTATTATTCAAGCTTAGGAAATGAAGAAAGAGGATATGTTGATGTATTAGCTGGTGCATTCATGTTTACTGAAAAGTATATATATAATCAAGTTAATGGTTTTGACGAGGATTATTTTATGTATGGAGAGGATATAGATTTATCGTATAAGGCTTTAAAAAGTGGTTATTTAAATTATTATTTAGGTGATGTTAAAATAATTCATTTTAAGGGTGAGAGTACCGATAAAAATTTAATTTATTTTAGTAGGTTTTATAATGCCATGTATATTTTTTACAAGAAACATTTTAATAAATTTTTAGCTTCGAAGATAGTTATGTGGATTTTGATTAAGTTTTTGATTTTAATTAAAGAGTTATTATTTTTGACTTCAGCTAAATTCAACTTCCAAGATTCTAATGTTATTTATGAAAATAAATTTTTAATAACTAAATCCTTAACAAACGATTTTAATTTCAAAGCTACATTAATTGGTCTAAATCAATTATCAAATAAAAAAATCAAAAATTCTTTATTAGTATTTGATCTTAATACTATTTTGCTTTCTGAAATTATTTACCAGTATGAGTATTTGTCAAAAACTAATAATTTCAGAATTATTGTTCCAAATACAAGCTTTTATATTGGAAGTGACTTTAAGCANAAAAAAGGTCAAATTGTATATTTTTAGGATAAAATAAATTACAGCCTTCACCCCCTTTTTAAACGAATTTTACTTAATTTTGTTTATANATAAAATCTNATTTTAAATGTCAAAATTTGAATTAAAATTGCCAAAAATGGGAGAGAGTGTTGCTGAAGCAACGATCACATCTTGGCTTAAAGATGTTGGTGATCAGATTGAAATGGATGAAGCTGTTTTAGAAATTGCAACTGATAAAGTNGATACTGAAGTTCCATGTGAGTTCGAAGGAATTTTAATCGAAAAATGTTTTGAGGTTGATGATATTGTTCAGGTTGGTCAGACTATTGCAATTATTGAAGTATCAGGATCTGATTCTATTGAAAAAATAAGCGATCCAAAAGAAAGTGTAACACAGATAGCTGATAACACCAATGAGGAATCGATTTCAGCTCCTGTTCCTATTTTTACTTTAAATGAAGCTAAGCCACCAATAAAATTTAGTGACTCTGAAAGGTTCTTTTCTCCTTTAGTCAAAAGCATAATGAAAAAAGAAGGTATTGACTTAAAAGACTTAGAGCATATTAAAGGTTCTGGTAAAAATAATAGAATCAATAAAGATGATATATTAAAATTTTTAGAATCTAATACTTTAATTAAACCTAAACTGAATGAAACTAAATTAGATAATAATATTAATTTTCAATCCGGTTTAAAATCATCAAACCTTATTGATGATAGTGTAATTGAAATGTCTAGAATGGGCAAGCTTGTTTCTAAGCATATGGTTGATTCATTACAAACATCTGCCCATGTTCAGTCTTTTATTGAAGTTGACGTTACTAATGTATGGAATTGGAGAAATAAAGTTAAATCTGATTTTGAAAAAAGAGAAGGTGAAAAACTTACATTAACACCCATTTTTATGCAAGCGGTTTCTTTTGCTTTAAGAACCTACCCTATGATGAATATCTCTGTAGATAATGACAATATCTTTATAAAAAAGAATATAAATATAGGAATGGCAACATCTTTAGCAGATGGAAATTTAATTGTACCAGTTATAAAGTTTGCTGATCGATTAAACTTAGTTGGTATGACTAAATCGGTAAATGACTTAGCTCAACGAGCTAGAGCAGGAAAATTAAACCCTGACGATGTTCAAGATGGAACTTATACTGTCACAAACGTTGGTGTTTTTGGAAGTATAATGGGTACACCTATAATCAATCAACCCCAAGTTGGTATTCTGGCTTTAGGAGCAATTAGAAAAATGCCATCAGTAATTGAAACGTCTGAAGGCGATTTTATTGGTATTAGAAATAAAATGTTTTTGTCACACTCCTATGATCATAGAGTTGTTAACGGAGGTTTAGGTAGTCAGTTTATAAAATGTATTAAAGACTATTTGGAGGCATGGGACATTAATACAGAGATTTAAAAAATTCAACTTAATGAAATTAAACCTATCTAAACCAATTTGTTTTTTTGATCTTGAAACAACAGGAATAAATATATCTAAAGATAGAATAGTTGAAATATCGATTTTAAAAGTATTTCCCTCGGGAAAAGAAGAGATACATACTTGGTTAGTAAACCCCGAGATTAATATTCCTGATGAAGTTGTAGCAATTCATGGAATTTCTAATGAAAAAGTGCAAGACTCTCCGATTTTTAAAGACTTAGCTAAAGAAATTCATCTTTTAATTAAAGATTCTGATTTAGGAGGATTTAATTCTAACAGGTTTGATATTCCATTATTGGCAGAAGAAATGATCCGAGCTGATATCGATTTTAGCTTAAAAGGCAATAAATGTGTTGATGTTCAAAATATATTTCATAAAAAAGAAAAGAGAAACTTATCTGCTGCTTATGAGTTTTATTGTAATAAAGAATTAATTGGTGCGCATAGCGCAGAGTCAGATACAAAAGCAACCTATGAAATTTTAAAAGCACAAGTTGAAAAATATGATGATTTAGAGAATAGCATTCCTTTTTTATCTAATTTCAGTTCAAGAAGTAAATTTGCTGATCTTGCTGGATTTATAGTTTTTAATGAAAAAAATCAAGAATGTTTTTCATTTGGCAAGCATAAAGGTAAATTAGTTCTTGATGTTTTAAATACAGATTCTGGTTATTTTAACTGGCTGTTAAATGCAGATTTTCCACTTTATACTAAAAATACACTAAAGTCTATAAAATTAAAATTGCTTAATAACAAGTTGTCATAAATGAAAATAATCTGTATTGGAAGAAATTATGCTGACCACATTAAGGAGCTGAAAAATAATCGGCCCACTGACCCTGTTATATTTTTGAAAACAGACACTTCAGTTATTTTAAAAAACCAACCTTTTTTTATTCCATCTTTTAGCAATGATATTCATCATGAGGTTGAACTTTTGATAAAAATAAAAAAAATAGGAAAATTTATTGACCCTAAATTTAGTCATAAGTATTATGATGAAATATCTTTAGGCATAGACTTCACTGCTAGAGATTTACAGTCAGAATTAAAATCTAAAGGATTACCATGGGAAAAATCAAAAGCATTTGACGGATCTGCTATGATTGGCAAGTGGGTAGACAAATCAAAGTTTAAGGACATTAATAATTTGACTTTCAGTCTTGAAGTAAATGGAAATTTAGCACAAAACGGTAATACTTGTTTAATGTTATGGAATATCGATGAGATAATCTCATATGTGTCTAAATATTTTACACTAAAAATTGGAGATGTCATATTTACTGGAACTCCAGCAGGAGTTGGATCAGTAAATATTAATGATCAATTAATTGGAAAAATTGAAGATGAAGAGTTTTTTAAGTTAAAAATAAAATAATGACAGCAGAAATAATTACAATTGGAGATGAGATTTTAATTGGTCAAACAATTGATACAAACTCAGCTTTTATAGCCAAGGAGTTTAATAAAATTGGTTTATCTATCAATAGGATATCTTCAATTATGGACAGAGAATCAGATATTTTAGATACTTTAAATTCTTCCGTTAATCGTTCGAATATTGTAATAGTTACTGGTGGCTTAGGCCCTACTAATGATGATATCACTAAAAATACAATTGTTAAGTTTTTTGATGACACTCTTGTGACCAATCAAATTGTATTAGATAATATTAAATTTATTTGGAAAAAATATATAAAACAACCACTGTTGCAGGTTAATATTGATCAATCTTTAGTTCCATCTAAGTCTCATGTTTTTTTAAATACTAAAGGGAGTGCACCTGGTTTATGGTTAAAAAAAAATAATACAATTTTTGTGTTTTTACCTGGTGTACCTTTTGAAATGAAAGAATTAATTAAAACCAGTGTTGTTCCAAAGATTTTGAATGAGTGCAATCTACCTCATATAATTCACAAGACAATACTTACCTATGGAATGGGCGAGAGTAGTATAGCTGAGATTATAAAAGATTGGGAAAAATCTTTACCCACTGAAATTAGCTTTGCCTATTTACCAAGTCTTGGAAGAGTTAAGTTAAGGCTTTCAACAAAAGGAAATGATTTATTAAAAATAACTAATAATATTAATTTGTATGCTGATAAATTACTACCCTTGATTAAAGAAATATTTGTTGGATATGAGGAAGATGAGTCGATTGAGAAATTAATTGCTAATAAATTAATTTCTAATAATTCAACAATTTCTTTTGCCGAAAGTTTTACAGGTGGAAAAATATCTGATTCTTTAGTTTCTGTAGCTGGTGCTTCTTCCTTTTTTAAAGGTAGTATAGTTTGTTATTCCACAACTTCGAAAGTAAATAATTTAGGTATTAAAATGGACCTAATAGATAAATATTCTGTTGTCAGTAAAGAAGTAGTTGAATCTATGGCTTTAAATGTTAAAAAAATGTTTAATTCAGATTATTCATTAGCTACCACTGGCAATGCAGGTCCTACAAAAGGGGATTCTAATAAAGAAATTGGTACTGTTTATATTGGGGTTGCAACTCCAGAAAAGGTTTTTTCATTTGAATTTAACTTTGGTAATTCAAGAGAAAGAGTAACTGGAAAGTCAGTCAATAAATCTTTTGAACTACTATTAAAAGAATTATTAAAAAATTGACATATAATATTTGTCATATATTAAAGAATTTGTAAATTCGCACCTCGTAATTAAGAATATTTATAATAAATTTATAAGATTATGTCTAGAATTTGTGAATTAACAGGTAAAACTGGAATGGTTGGAAACAATGTTTCTAAATCCCTTAATAGGACTAAGCGTAAATTTGATGCTAATCTTATTAAAAAACGTTTTTATATTCCTGAGGAAGATAAGTGGATTTCATTAAAAATTTCTACTTCAGCTCTTAAAACAATAAATAGAATTGGAATTTCTGCAGCTTTAAAAGATGCCAGAAGTAAAGGTTTTTTAAAATAATCTAAAAGATGGCTAAAAGAGGAAATAGAGTACAGGTTATATTAGAATGTACTGAACATAAAGCAAGTGGTATGGCAGGAACGTCTAGGTATATTACTACAAAAAATAAGAAAAATACTCCAGACAGAGTTGAAATAAAAAAATTCAATCCTATCTTAAAGAAAATGACAATTCATAAAGAAATTAAGTAAATTATAATATTATGGCAAAAAAATCAGTTGCATCGTTACAAACAGGTTCTAAAAGATTAACAAAAGCTATCAAAATGGTTAAATCTCCTAAATCTGGAGCTTATTCTTTTGTCGAAACTATTTTACCACCTGATAGAGTAAATGATTTTTTAAGCAAAAAATAATTTACTAATAAAGACATTAATTTTAAAAGCCGCTTTTACCTAAAAGCGGCTTTTATTTTTATATTTACAATTCAGTTTGATTATAAACTTAATTATGGGTTTTTTTAAAAATATCTTTTCTAGTTCCAAGAAAGAATCTCTTGACAAAGGTTTGGAAAAATCTAAGAGTTCTTTCTTTTCCAAGTTAAATAAAATTATAGTTGGTAAATCTAAAATTGATGATGATTTTTTAGATGACTTAGAAGAGGTATTAATTTCTAGTGATGTGGGAGTAAATACTACATTGAAAATTATCGAACGCATTGAGTCAAGAGTAGCAAAAGACAAGTATGCTGGATTGAATGAACTTAACTTATTATTAAAAGAAGAAATTAGTTTACTTCTTTCAGAAAATGAAAACTTAACTACAAATGATTTTCATATCCCTAAATCTGATGACCCATATGTAATTATGGTAGTTGGAGTCAATGGTGTAGGAAAAACTACAACAATTGGTAAATTGGCTAATCAGTTTAAATCAAAGGGTTTAAATGTGGTTTTAGGAGCTGGTGATACATTTAGAGCTGCAGCTATAGATCAATTAGAAATATGGGCAGAAAGAGTAGGTGTTCAATTAATTAAGCAAGAAATGGGCAGTGATCCTGCTTCTGTTGCCTTTGATACTTTAACTGCCGCAAAACATCAAAAAGCAGATGTTGTTATTATAGATACAGCAGGAAGACTTCACAATAAAGTTAACCTGATGAATGAGCTATCTAAGATTAAAAGGGTAATGCAAAAAGTAATTCCTAATTCACCACAAGAAATATTACTTATTCTTGACGGGTCTACAGGACAAAATGCATTTGAACAAGCCAAACAGTTTATTAATACCACTGATGTTAATTCCTTAGCAATCACCAAGCTAGATGGTACAGCCAAAGGAGGAGTTGTTATTGGTATAAGTAATGAATTTAAAATACCAGTAAAATATATAGGAGTAGGTGAAGCAATGGATGATTTACAGGTTTTTAATAAACACGAATTTGTAGACTCTTTCTTTAAATAAAATTTCAGTTTTTTTTACTCAACAAAGAAAATTGAATTTACCAATAATAGTTTTCCGTTTTCCCAAAAGCTTCTAAATAATGGGTTATCAACCATATATATAAAACTTCCTCTACCGTAGTTTTGATGACCAAAAACTAAAGAATTACTAATTTTATATAAAGCTTCTTGTCCAGCAAAACCTGAAGTTGGTTTAGGATCTTGTTTTAAGTACCCAATGTTATATCCATTTTCAAGTAAGCTATAAGCACTATTGCCAATTTTTAAAGAATAGTAATGATTCTCATTATAGCCATAAGCCATAGGGTGAGAGTTGTCTAGATGAATTTTAAAGATTGCTCCTGAGATCGATTGATTGATTCTGCTTCTATTTCTTTCATTATATTTTACTAGATTGTAATTATTGTTAGATTCCTGATTACTTCTAGAACTAAAATCTGAGACAAAAGAAATATTATTTTCTATACCATTTGTGTTTTTATTTAATCCTATGTCTAATCTTGATAAACTGTTTAATGCCCTATCAATGGCAATCAATTTACCCCCATTTGAAACCCAATTTTTAATTTTAGTATCATATTTAGAGTTAGCAGTATAAAACCCACTAGCAAGGATAATCACATCTATTGAAGAAAGATCAACTTGATTAAATGTATCATAGTTTAAGTGAGTCAAAGGATATTTTAATGTTTTTTCGAAAAAGTGCCAAATTGCTCCGTAATTTAATGACGATATACCATCACCAGCCAAAGTAGCAACTTTTTTGTTTGTTAGTAATTTTATATCTGATGAGCCTAAGTCTGGTCCACTCTCAGAAATACCTGAATTAATTGCGTGACTTTTTCTTTCGTGTAAATTACCAATTTTAATAACAGAAGAATGAAAATCCTTTTTATTTTGATCTCTTTGTAGTAATATTATTGAGCCAGGATTAAATTTTTTACCATTGGTTGTAATTTCTTTTACATTATACCTAACATTAAAATCATTTGTTAACAAACTTGAGAGAAATTCCGCATCTTTTAAAGAAGACCATTCAAAAATATATCCGATAGAATTTGAATTAATTTCATTCAATTTAAAATTTGATGTTTTACTTACCGTTTCAACTTTAACATCTATTACTGAGGCTTCTAGACCATAAGCATACGGCAAGCTCCAAGCTGTGATGTCATAAGTCAACGGATCTGATAATTTAGTTTTTTGTTCAAAAAGAATTTCTACTAACTTCCCTTTTGGTTGATTAGCACTTACAATTAAATCATTTTTATCTATATCAATTTTAATTTCTTTGTTTGCTGAATAATTGTAACCTTTAACTTGATTTTTACTTTCAGAATATCCATAAATAATTTCATGTTGATCTAATAAGTTCGTTAAACTTTTGATTTTATCTTTATTCCCTTTTAAAACATAACTAATTTTACTGCTATTATTTGATTTGAAAAAATCTTTAAACTCACTGTTCAATCTTTTTGCATTTATTGAAGATATTTCTACTGTAGATAATCCTGTCGTTGTATGATGATTAATTCGATCTATCAGCGATACAACCTCATTTTCTTGGTTTAATACACCTAATCCAGCGTCACCACCCCCAGCTTGTTCATAAGTCATTCCAATTGCACCTAAAAAAGTAGGGTATGTGTCACCATAACTTGGGTATAATAAATCAAAAGTTTCTTTTGTAAAGTAAAGCCATCCATTTTTATCAAAATATTTTGCATGATTATCTCCAATTTCTATCTGAAACTCTCTTTGCCAATCAGTTATTTGCTCGTGTAAAGGTTCAGCGGCTGGTGCAAAATAGTATGGTTCATCTATTCCTTGTTCATGAAAATCTACATGAATATGTGGAAGCCATTTATTATATATTTTTAATCTATCTCTAGATTCCTTTTGAGTAAGCCAAGCCCAATCACGATTTAAATCAAACAAATAGTGATTTGCTCTTCCACCTGGCCATGGTTCGTTATGTTCTCTTGCATCCAAGTCTGTATTTAATGGGTAAGTCACATTTTGGTTGTACCAATTTGCGTATCGATCTCTTCCATCTGGATTGATGCATGGATCTAAAATTACTAGTGTGTTTTCTAGCCACTCACTATTTTCCGTTAATAACTTATACAATGTTTTCATTGCAGCCTCGGTACTTGAAGACTCATTACCATGAACATTATAGCTTAGCCATACAATAGCAGTTCCATCATAGTTGTCATCTTTAATTCCATCTATCCCAGCATTGTTTAGATTATTATTTCTAATTTTTTCTAGGTTTTTTATGTTGTTTTCTGATGAAATGTATGTGACGTATAACGGTCTTCTCTCATTAGTTTCCCCATATTTTTCAAGAACAACTTTAGTGGAGAACTTTGAACTAACATATTTAAAATAGTCAACTACTTGATTGTGTCTTGAAAACTGAGTGCCAAGCTCGTAACCTAAAAATTCAGATGGAGATTTTATATTTTGAGAATATATCGTTGTAAATGATAGAATAGCAGTAAGTAAAAATAGATTTATATTTTTCATATTTATGATGTTAGGGATGGAGTTTTAATTGATATAAAGAAAACTAATTAATTATACTTTTGCAATTATAATATCAAACTATATTATATTTACTAACTAATACATTTTTAATGCCAAATAAGCATATAGCATATAAAGATACTAATTATTTCAATTCACTATTTTGTGATTATATTGATAATTCTCAAAACATAAAAAATCTGTATAATAACAGACCTACTATTGAAAGTTTTAAAAGTCAAATAATTTCAAAAAAAGCAAGTTTTAAAACTGAAAACAGATTAGTTTTAAAGAATGTTTTAAAAAAGCAATATACAAATATTAACATTTCCAAAGATCTAAAAGAGACTATAGATTCAATAGAAAATATAAATACTTTCACAGTTACTACAGGACATCAGCTAAGTTTGTTTACAGGTCCTTTATATTTTTTGTATAAAATAATCTCAACAATTAATTTAACTGATGAACTAAAAGAGAAATATCCAGCTTTTAATTTCATTCCAATTTATTGGATGGCGTCAGAAGATCATGATTTTGAAGAAATTAGAAGTTTTAATTATAATAATGAAAATATTATTTGGAATTCAGATCAAAAAGGGGAGGTAGGTAAATTTTCAACTAGTAATTTAAAATCTACTTTAGATATATTTTCAAAACTTTTACCAAAAAATATTAATTCAGAAAAACTTATAAATCTATTTAAGAACTCATATATAAAATCTAATAATTTATCTGAAGCTACAAGAAAACTAGTTTACGAAATTTTTAAAGATTATAATTTAATTATTATAGACTCCAATGAAAAAGAGCTGAAGAATATATTTTCATCCACAATAAAAAGTGAATTAATTAATAATCTTATTTATAAGAATTCAAAAGATTCTATAAGTTTCTTAAAAGAAAATAATTATAAAGTTCAGGTCAATCCACGTGAGATAAACTTATTTTATTTATCAAATAATTACAGAAATAGAATTATTAGCAATAATAACGGATACTCAACTGATGATATGCTGTATTCTTGGACTGAAAGTGAAATTATTGACGAGGTGAATATTAATCCTGAAAACTTTTCTCCCAATGTGCTTTTAAGACCTTTGTATCAAGAATCAATTCTTCCAAATCTATGTTACATTGGAGGGGGTGCTGAAATATCATACTGGTTAGAGCTTAAGAATTGTTTTGATTCAATTAAATTAGATTTTCCGATTTTATTAAATAGGAATTCTGTTTTATTAGTTAGAAAAAAACAATTCGAAAAATTACATAAAATTAATACTAAAGTTGAGGAGTTGTTTTTATCTCAAGATAAACTTCTAACTAAAAAAGTTAAATTATTTGCAAACCAAATGTTTAATTTTAATAATCAAATTAATGTTTTAGAACAGCAGTTTGATACACTTAGAGAATTATCAAAACTTACCGATGTTAGCTTTTTGGGAGCCGTTAATGCTCAAGAAAAAAAACAACTTAAAGGCTTAAAAAATTTAGAAAAACGATTACTAAAGGCAAATAAAATAAAACACAAATCACATTTAGATAGGATTACTACTATTCAAGATGATTTGTTTCCAAATAATTCATTACAGGAAAGGTCAGTTAATTTTGCTCAATTTTATTGTCAGTTCGGAGATCAATTTATTAAAATTTTAAAGGATAACATTCATCCATTAAATAATAAATTCTCAATCATAGAATTATAAAAAAAATTAATGATTTACTCAATTAATTTAAAATCTATTTCTATTTTTACACATGCTAAATAAGGTATTAATTTTAGATTTTGGTTCTCAGTACACACAGCTCATTGCCAGAAGAGTAAGAGAATTGAACATTTACTGTGAGATTTTTCCTTTCAATAAAATTCCTAAAGAATTAAATAATTACAGTTCTGTAATTTTATCTGGTAGTCCTTTTTCTGTTCGTGACAAAAATTCTCCAAAACCCGATTTAAGTTTTATATTAAATAATTTCCCAGTATTGGCTGTTTGTTATGGTGCCCAATTAATTGCAGAACAGTTTGGTGGATTAGTTGCAGCCTCTAATATTAGAGAATATGGAAGGGCTAACCTTAGCTATATTAATCAAGATGATTTGTTGTTTAATTCAATCAAAACAGGAAGTCAAGTTTGGATGAGCCATAGCGATACAATTAAAGACCTTCCAAATAATGCCAATTTGTTGGCTAGTACAGATGATGTAAAAAATGCAGCTTATAAAATTAATGATCAAAGTATATATGCTTTGCAATTTCATCCTGAAGTATACCATACTACAGACGGTAAAAAAATATTAGAAAACTTTCTAGTAAACATTTCAAATTTAAAACAAGATTGGACACCAGACTCCTTTGTAGATATGACAGTTGAATCATTAAAATCTAAAATTGGAGATGATAAAGTAATTTTAGGTCTGTCTGGTGGAGTGGACTCAACTGTGGCAGCTGTTTTGCTACATAAAGCTATTGGTGATAACTTAAATTGTGTTTTTGTTAATAATGGTTTACTTAGAAAAAATGAATTTCAAGACGTACTTGATCAATACCATGGCATGAACTTAAACGTCAAAGGAATTGATTACTCAGATGAGTTTTATAGTGCACTTCAAGGAATAAAGGATCCCGAATTAAAAAGGAAAACTATTGGTAGAGTTTTTATAGAAGCCTTTGATGATGAATCTAAAAAAATCTCTAATGCTAATTGGTTAGCTCAAGGTACAATTTACCCAGATGTAATCGAAAGTATTTCTGCAACAGGAGGTCCATCAGCTACCATTAAAAGTCATCATAATGTTGGTGGTTTGCCAGATTTTATGAAGTTAAGTGTTGTTGAGCCTCTAAAGTTGTTATTTAAGGATGAAGTAAGAAGGGTAGGAGCTTCATTAGGTATTGATGCTAAACTACTTGGCAGACACCCTTTTCCTGGTCCTGGATTAGGGATTAGAATACTTGGAGATATTACAAGGGAAAAAGTTCATATTTTACAGCAAGTTGATCATATTTTTATTGAAGGCTTAAAAGAATGGGACTTATATGATAAAGTATGGCAAGCTGGAGCAATGTTACTTCCAGTCAATAGTGTAGGAGTTATGGGTGATGAAAGAACATATGAGAAATGTGTAGCTTTAAGGGCAGTAGAAAGCACTGATGGAATGACTGCCGACTGGGTTGATTTACCTTATAAATTTCTTCAGCAAATTTCAAATAAAATTATTAATAGAGTTAAAGGTGTGAATCGGGTAGTTTATGACATAAGTTCTAAACCGCCAGCTACAATTGAATGGGAATAAATGTATAATAAAATCAAACTTTCTTTTCTTCTATTATTTATTTGTGCAAATATTTTTTCACAAACATTTCAAAAAGAAGTTATTCAGACTAATCAATCGATTGACTCTTTTTGTTTAGATAAATCTATTTCAAATTTTGATTTTTCTGTTTTAAACCCAAATATTTTAGTGAAAAACCTCAAAATTGGAGATGAAGTAATAATTCCAAAAAGCGTTGATTTAATTGATAATGATATTGATTTTATTTCTCACAGAGTAAAAAGAAAACAAACCTTAGAGAAGATTTCTGAACTTTATGATGTAGATGTAAGATTACTTAAAAGGTATAATGATTTAAGTTCTGATAAACTTGAAAAAGGATTATCTATTAAAATTCCTCTCTTTACAGTTTCTACAGAAGTTGGCAAAATATTAAATAAGGTTAAATATTATGAGGTTAAGGCAAAAGAAGGTAAATGGAGGATTGCTTATAAGTATGGAATCACTATTGATCAATTGGAATTAATCAACCCTGAAATTGGAGATTTCTTAAAGGTATCTGAAAAAATCCTTGTTCCTAATATTGATTTAAAAAATGTAAATATTATTGATGAAAATTATGCCTATTACAAGGTTTTGCCGAAAGAAGGTTTTTATAGATTAAAAATTAAGTTAGGAATTGAAGAAAAAATTATTAAATCTCTAAACCCTATTCTGATTACTAGTGATTTACAAGTAGGTATGATTTTAAAACTACCTAAAATTATAGACGAAAATGAAAATCTAGTTATGGATCAAGCAATAAATTTAACAGATTTTAGCAAGAAAAAAATTGCTCTTTTGTTGCCCTTTGGTCTTAATAATATAGATTTTGATTCTTTACAAATAGCAAAAAGTCAACTAACTAATGATAAGCTTTTAAATCTCTCGTTAGATTTTTATATTGGAAGTTCTATTGCGATTGATTCTATTGCTAGTTATGGTATTCCTGTACAGATGAATGTATTTGATACTAACAATTCTTCTGATTCTGATATTTATGAAATTGTGAATAATAATAATAATAATCTTAAAAATCATGATTTAATAATTGGGCCTATTACTACCAAAGCATTCAATTACATATCTAATTTGTTAGAAAATGATTCTGTCAAGCTTGTCTCTCCTTTAAGTAAAGTTAGCTACGCTAATAATGTCATAAATACAATTACAGAAGATGATATTTTATTTGAAAGGATAGTCTCATTTGTAGAGTCGGACACTACATTACATAAAAAATATATTATTTCTGATTCCGACAATTTAATTACAAGTAATAAACTTAAAGAGAGGTTTAATAATGCAACTCAATTTTATTCAACAATTAATGATTTAGGGGTAGATACTAAATCTTTAGTTTTAGATGATTTAGATTCAACTTTTGTAGATAGAAAAAATATTGTTTTCTTAGAAACTAAAGATCAAGGATTTGTTTCAAATGTTACAAGTATATTAAACTCTTTTGTAAATGATTCTGTTCAAATTTCTTTGTACACTACTTCTTCAAATAAAGCATTTTCAGGAAATAATATTTCAAATTATAACTTATCAAATTTAAATTTTCATTATCCTTCTATAAATAAGCCACTAGATTTTAATTTGTACTCTGATTTTATTAATAATTTTAACAATATTTATAACTATATGCCTAATAAATATGTTATTCGTGGGTATGATGTAATGTTAGATCTTTTATTAAGGTTAAGTTCTGATGAAGCTAATATTAGTGGTTCAAATTCCTATGAGACAGAGCATATTGAAAACAAATTTAAATATTTGAAAAATCAGAACAATTTAGGTTATAGAAATATATCTACATATATAATTAAGTACGAAAATTTAGAATTAAAAGTAGTTGAGTAATAATTTGTCTATAATTGACTTAAATTCAATCTAAATCCCTAAATTTGTTTGCGTTTATAACGCATACATGTCATCTACTAAATATATATTTGTTACAGGAGGAGTCTCTTCATCATTAGGTAAGGGAATTATAGCTGCATCCCTAGCAAAATTACTTCAGTCTCAAGGATATTCTGTAACTATTCAAAAACTAGACCCATACATAAATATTGATCCTGGAACCCTAAATCCTTATGAACATGGTGAATGCTACGTTACTGATGATGGGGCTGAAACAGATCTTGATTTAGGTCATTATGAAAGATTTTTAAATGTTCCTACTTCACAAGCAAATAATGTTACTACAGGTAAAATTTATAAGAGTGTTATTGAAAAGGAAAGAAAAGGTGATTTTTTAGGTAAAACAGTGCAAGTAATTCCTCACATTACAGACGAAATTAAAAAAAGAATACAATTTTTAGGTAATACAGGAGATTTTGATATTATAATTACTGAAATTGGAGGTACTGTAGGAGATATAGAATCTCTTCCCTACATTGAGGCTTTAAGACAAATGAAATGGGATCTAGGCCAATCTAATGTATTGGCAATTCATCTAACTTTAATTCCATATTTATCTGCTGCAAAGGAATTAAAAACAAAGCCAACTCAACATAGTGTTAAGACCTTGATGGAAAGTGGAGTACAAGCAGATATTTTAGTATGTAGAACTGAACATGAAATCGGAGATACCATTAAAGATAAATTAGCTAGGTTTTGTAATGTTGATAAAGAATCGGTAATTCAATCCATTGATGCATCCACTATTTATGATGTTCCTAACTTGATGTTAGATGAAGGGTTAGATAAAGTCGTATTAAAGAAATTAAACTTAAAAAGTGAAAAGCCAAATTTAGATGTTTGGAATGGTTTTTTAAAAAGATATAAAAATCCTAAAAATAAAATTACAATTGGATTAATTGGTAAATATGTTGAACTTCAAGATTCTTATAAATCCATTTTAGAATCATTTATTCACGCTGGTTCAGAGAACGAAGTTGAAGTTGAAATTGTTTCTATTCATTCAGAATATATAACTAAAGAAAATATTAATTCTAAACTTAGTTCTCTAAATGGTGTACTAGTTGCACCTGGATTTGGAGAAAGGGGAATTGAAGGAAAAATTTTAGCAATTGAATATGTAAGAAAAAATAATATTCCTTTCTTTGGAATATGTTTAGGTATGCAAATGGCAGTTATTGAATTTGCTAGAAATATTTTAGATCTTAAAGATTCTAATTCTACTGAAATGAATAAGAATATAGCTCATCCAGTAATTGATTTAATGCAAAGTCAAAAAAATATTGTAAATAAAGGTGGTACTATGCGTTTAGGGTCTTGGGAGTGTGAATTAAAAAACTCATCAAATGTTAGAAATATATATGATTCTAATATTATTCATGAAAGACATAGGCACAGATATGAATTCAATAACGATTACTTAGATCAATTTCAATCAAAAGGTTTGATTGCATCTGGAATAAATTCAAAGACAAATTTAGTTGAAATTATTGAGTTAAATAATCATCCTTGGTTTATTGGGGTTCAATTTCACCCTGAATATAAAAGTACAGTAAATAACCCTCATCCATTATTTGTTTCTTTTGTTAAGGCAGGATTAACACATAGTAAATTAAATTAATTATGATAGAAGAAAAAAATGATAATAAATCGATATTAGGTTTACTTCTAATGGGAGCTATTATGTTACTTTGGCTTTCCCTTCAAGAACAACCACCTATAGTCGAAACATCTTCAGTAGATCAATCAGAATATATTGATGTTGAAGAAAAAAATGACTCTGATACACCTGTAGACTTAAAACAAAGTTTAATAAAAAAAGTTAGTTCTGAAAACAACTTCAATAACGAAGTTGTTTCTAAGGATACCAAAATAAATTTTGAAAATGATTTAATTTCTATTGAAATAAATAATAAAGGTGGTTTTATCTCTTCTCTNTTTCTTAAAGGTTTTAATAACCATTTAGAGAACCCTATTTATTTAATAAATGGTAAGAACTCAGTTTTTAATTTAAACTTTAAAACATTAAATAATAAATCGGTAAATACCAAAAATCAATACTTTACTTCTTCTGAATACAATAATGATGGAAATAAAGTTATTGTAATGAAATTAATAGTTTCTGAAAATCAATATTTAGAATATAAGTACATAATTAAGCCGGACGATTACATGATAGATTTTTCTATTAGTTCAAAAGGGTTGAGTAATGTAATTAATACACAAGATGATTATGACTTGACTTGGGATTATAAATCACTAAGAAATTCAAAAAGTATTGAATATGAAAATAGATACTCCAGATTAACTTATGAGTACGAAACTGATAAAGTAGATAAATTAGGTCAAACAGGTGATGATGACGAAACTATTTCAGATTTAAATTGGTTCTCATACAGACAGCATTTTTTTAGTGCTATTTTATTATCACCTAAACCTTTAAATGATGTAAAGTTATCTCAAATCAATATGGTTGTTGATCAAGATGTTGATACAACTTACACCAAAAATTATATTGCAAGCTTTCCCCTAAAATACATTAATAATGAGTTTGATGAAAAATTTAATTTATACTTTGGGCCCACTGATAGTAAAATATTATCATCCTATGATAAAAATTTAGAAAGTTCAATTCCATTTGGATGGGGTATTTTTGGTTATATAAATAAGTCAATTTTTATTCCTTTATTTAGTTTTTTAAGTTCTCATTTTCCTTATGGAATTGCAATTATTATAATGACAATCTTAGTTAGATTAGTGTTATCACCTGTTTTGTATAAATCTTATCTATCACAGGCTAAAATGAAAATTTTAAAGCCAGAAATAGCTGAAATATCACTAAAATACAAAGATAATGCTATGAAAAAGCAGCAAGAGACTATGGCGCTGTACAATAAAGCTGGAGCAAACCCAATGAGCGGATGTATCCCAGCTCTTATCCAAATTCCTGTTTTTTATGCTTTATTTATGTTTTTTCCAACTGCATTTGACTTAAGAAGAAAAAGTTTTCTATGGGCTGATGATTTATCTTCATATGATAATATACTAGATTTACCGTTTAGGATTTGGTTGTATGGAGATCATGTTAGTCTGTTTCCAATTTTAGCAGGAATAGCTATATTTTTCTATATGAAAATGACTACTGGACAGAATATGGCATCTCAGCAACCTGCTCAAGAAGGTATGCCCGATATGGCCAAAATGATGAAGATTATGATTTATGCGTCACCAATTTTTTTAGCAGTATTCTTTAATAACTATGCAAGTGGATTGAGTTTGTATTATTTTATATCTAACTTAATTACTATTGCTATTATGTTAGTTATTAAACATTATATTTTAGATGAAGAAAAGATTCATGCTCAGATACAAGTTAACAAAGCCAAACCTCAAAAGAAACCTAATCGTTTTCAAAAGAAAATGAAAGAATTGATGGAAGAGGCTGAAAAGCAAAAAAATTCTCAAAAGAAATAATAATGTTTTCTTACAGTTTTAAAGCTGTATTATTTGTAAATTAAACTTATGCAAAAAGTTGTTGTAGGGCTTTCTGGTGGAGTTGACTCTAGTGTAGCCGCTTATTTATTAAAAAAGCAGGGATATGAAGTTATAGGCTTATTTATGAAAAATTGGCATGATGATACTGTTACAATCTCTAATGAATGCCCATGGTTAGAAGATAGTAATGATGCAATGATAGTTGCCGAAAAATTAAATATTCCTTTTCAAACTATTGATTTAAGCAAAGAGTACAATGAAAAAATCATTGAATACATGTTTAATGAATATAAAAACGGTAGAACTCCCAACCCAGATATCCTCTGTAACAGAGAAATTAAATTTGATGTATTTTTAAAAATAGCTAAAAGTATTGGTGCTGATTTGGTTGCAACTGGGCATTATTGTAAAAAAGAAACAGAAACAATTAATAATAAAACTATACATAAGTTAGTAGATGCTAAAGATGTTGTTAAGGATCAGTCTTATTTTCTATGTCAACTATCTCAAAAGCAATTATCTGAAGTATTATTTCCGTTAGGAGATTTAACTAAAAAAGAAGTTAGAGAAATTGCTTCAGAATTAGATTTAATAACTGCTAATAAAAAAGATTCCCAAGGATTATGTTTTATTGGTAAAGTGAAATTACCTGATTTTTTAAAGCAAAAATTAAAACCTAAAAATGGAAAAATTATAGAAATTAAAAGAAATAGTCCTAAATTTTTTCCAAGTGAAATAAAAAATAATGATATTGAAAATTCACCTATTACTGTTGAATATGTTGAGTCTGATGGTAAATTAATTGGTAGCCATAAGGGTGCATATTATTACACAAAAGGCCAAAGAAAAGGACTAGGAGTAGGGGGTTATCAAAATCCATTATTTGTAATTGACACAGATGTTGATAAAAACATAGTTTATGTAGGAGAAGGAAGTGATCACCCAGGGTTACTTAGAAATAACTTGTTTATTAATAAATCAGATGAACATTGGTTAAGATCTGATCTAACTATTAAAAATGGAGAAACAATGAATGTTAAAGCTAGAATTAGATATAGACAATCTCTTCAGAATGCTATTTTAGTAAAAACACAAAAGGGTCTTTACGTAGAATTTGAAACTCCTCAATCTGCTATTACTGAAGGTCAATTTGTGGCCTGGTATTTAAATAAGGAATTACTTGGCTCTGGAGTAATTTCTTAGTATTATGAGGTATATAATCATTTATATCGTTTTTTTATATTCCAATAGTATTTTTTGTCAACAAGAGTATGCTTGGGTATATTTTAAAGACAAAAAGAATGTAGAATATTTCATTAATAATCCCGAATTAATTTTAACTGAACTTTCAATTTCTAAAAAACAATCCAAAGGAATACCTATTGATTATAAAGATGTCCCTATTAATACTAATTATTTAGAGACTATTGACAGCATAGATAATCTCTCTATTTTAGCTAAATCTAAATGGTTAAACTGTATATATGTTGTAGCAGATTTAGATTTGTTATATGAATTAACTGATCTAAGCTTTGTCAATAATATAATATTTGCTAATAAATCTTTAAATCCAAATAGAAATAAAAATTCAGAGACTTTTAATGATTATACTTTACTTCAAAAATCTATTGATTACGGCTCAAGTACAAATCAAATTGAGATGTTAAACTTAGATTTTTTACATGATAACGAATTTACCGGAGATGGAATTAATATGGCAGTTATTGATGCTGGGTTTGTAAATGTTAATTCAATGAGTTCTTTTTCCAGATTACGGGATTCAGGGGGAATATTGTATACTTATGACTTTGTCTTAGACACTGAAAACATATATGAATATCAAGGTAATTCTCATGGTACCAAAGTTTTAAGTACCATAGCTGGATTTGTGGAAGATGAATATTATGGTACAGCGCCTGATGCTTCTTTTTACCTTTTTCGTACTGAAGATGTTTCTTCTGAAACCCCTGTAGAAGAATGTTATTGGGTTGAAGCTGTAGAGGTTGCTGATAGTTTAGGAGTCGATATAATAAATACATCTTTAGGATATAAAGGATATGATAATCCAAATTATAGTCATAGCCAGTTTGATATAGACGGTTATACTACTTTTATTACAAGAGGAGCAAATATTGCAAATTCAAAAGGTATTTTACTAGTTAACTCTGCAGGAAATTCTTCCACCAATGGAATTATAGCACCAGCAGACTCGCAAGGAGTGCTGTCAATTGGAGCTGTAGATTCTGAAGGAATCTATGCATCATTCAGTTCTCAAGGTAGTGATATACAACCTAGCGTTAAACCAGATATAGTTGCTCAAGGTTATCAAAGTAAAGTAATTAATATTTATGATCAAATTGTAAGTAATAGTGGTACATCTTTTAGCTCTCCAATTATGGCAGGAGCTATTGCTTGTTTTATGCAAGCTTATCCAAGATTATCCTCAAACGAAATAATGAACTTAATTAGAGAATCATCTTCTCAATTTAACAGTCCTGATTACCTGTTAGGCTATGGTATTCCTAATTTATATACTGCTTATGACTTAGCTTTAAATTTAACTTTAAATGATTTTGTTGTTTTCCCCAACCCAACTGTAGACTATTTAAATATAATATCACAGTGGAATGTTTCAAATTACCTTTTAGATATATTTGACATGAATGGGAAACTCATTCATTCTAGATATTTTAGTAATCCAAGATCAAAAATTAGTACTTATGAGTTTTCAAAAGGAATTTATTTAATGAAAATATCATATACAATTAAAGGTGAAAATAAATCGATAATAAAAAAAATTATAAAAAAATAACAAGTGAATAATCAAGATAAACAAATCACCTCTTTCAATAGGTTATTAGAAATTATGAACCAGTTGAGAAACGAATGTCCTTGGGATAAAGAACAAACTATGGAGTCTCTCAGGCATTTAACGATAGAAGAGACTTATGAATTGTCTGAGGCTATTTTAGATAATGATATTAATGAAATAAAAAATGAATTAGGAGATTTATTACTTCATATAGTGTTCTACTCTAAAATTGCAAGTGAAAAAAAATATTTTGATATAAACGATGTAATTAACAGTATCTGTGAAAAGTTAATCAATAGACACCCACACATTTATAAAGATATTAAGTTAAATACTATTGAAGAGGTTAAAGCAAATTGGGAGATTATTAAGAAAAAAGAGAATGATAAAGGAACATTAAGTGGTGTGCCCAAGAGTTTACCATCTCTAATTAAAGCCATGAGAATCCAAGAGAAAGCATCTGGGATGGGTTTTAAATGGGATAATAAACACGATGTCTTGGATAAAGTAATTGAAGAAATTAAGGAGTTTAAAGTAGAATTAGCTAAACCTAATATTGCTTTAATGGAAGATGAGTTTGGAGACATATTATTTTCGTTAATTAACTACGCCAGTTATAATAAAATTAATTCAGTAAAAGCTTTAGAAAAAACAAATATTAAATTTATTAATAGATTTAATTATTTAGAAAAGATATCTAATAAATTAGACAAACCAATTTATGAAATGTCTACTAGTGAACTTAAAAAGCACTGGAATGATGCTAAGACTGTTTAGGTTTTGAATTCCAAATTTTCCACGATTCTATAGCTTGATTTTCTAGCATTTGATATCCGTTAATTATCATAGCTCCATTTTCCTGACTCTTTTTAAGTAAAAGAGATTTAGTTGGATTGTATATTAGATCATACACTATGTGTTGATTGTTTATTAAATTAATTGGGATCGGAGGAATTTTTTCAGTATTAGGGTGTGTTCCAACAGGTGTACAATTAATTATTAATTTATATTTATTAATTATGTCTTGATTTATTTCTTCATAAGTTAAATTGTCTTTATTTTTTTTTAACCTTGAAACAAATACGTATTTGACTTTCAATAATTTTAAGGCATAAGCAATAGCTTTAGAAGCACCCCCAGTACCCAAAACAAGAGCTTTTGTGTTAGGTTTTACAATATCTTTAATTGACTTATAAAAGCCTAAATAATCTGTGTTATAGCCACTTAAAAGATTGTTATGAATTTTTATAGTGTTTACTGCTCCAATTTCTTTCGCAATAGGATTTATAGAATCTAATTGATCCATTATAGATTCTTTGTAAGGAATAGTTACGTTTAATCCATGAATGTTGAATTCATTAATAATGTTTTTAAATTCTTCTATTTTTTGTATATCAAAATTAGTGTAAACACAGTTTATTTTTTCTTTTTTGAACTTATTAGTAAAAAATTTTTTTGAGAAAGAATAACCAATGTTTCTACCAACTAGCCCATATATTTTATTTTGTTCTTGACTTTTCATATTTACTTAACATTAGCACTATAAAAGTACCAATTAAAATGTGTAAAATTGCTATAAAAAAACTTGAATTAATTTCTGGAATAAAGCGAGTTATGTTTAGATTTTCTGGATTTGTACTTTTCCATGGCCACAATACACCTAATGAGCCAATTATAAAGCCAAATATTAAAGATTGTATAGTATTATTATATTTTGTTAAAAGTAATGACATTATTTTTGATAATAACACTAAACCGGTTACAGATCCAAGAGTAAATATGGCTATTATTTTTAATCTACTTATTGTATAGGGATTTTGTAAAAACTCTAAATCCCCAATAATGATTGATGAAATAGTATCAAATAGTACATTTACACTATCCACTAACAATAAAACATAGTTTCCTAATATTATTAATAAAAATGAACCTGATAAACCAGGAATTATCATTCCACATATACTTAAAACTCCACAAATGAAAACAAAAAATAAGTTATCATTTTCTGCCATTGGATCAAGATAACTAATGATTAATCCAATAATCACACCTAATAAAATTAATGAGATAGAATTACTATTCCAATTATTTATTTTGTGTTTTAAATGAATTACTGTTCCAATTACTAGTCCAAAAAACATACTCCAAACAAATAATTCATACTTATTTAATAAAAAATCTAATAATTTTGATGTAGAAAAATAACTTACTATTATGCCTAAACTGATATATAATAATAAAGATTTATTTGAATTTTTAAAGGCAAATCTAAATTTAAGCTTCAATAGGTCTTTAATATTTATATTTTTAATTGAATCTAATAATTCATCGTAAAAGTTTAATGCTAATGCTACTACTCCCCCAGAAACTCCAGGAATCTTATTAGCAGTACCCATAATAACCCCATTAATAAATATTATGAAATTTTTTTTAATTTGCTTAGGTTTTTTCAATATTTTGATTCTTGTTGTTTTTTTCTAATAAGAAAATTAAGTAAAAACCAATGATAAATAAAACAATTGATTCGATTAGGTAATTATACTCAGAATAATTAGTGGGAAGTATATTGGTTTCATCTAATTTCCAAGGCCATAGTTTATGAATAGATCCAATTATTAAACCTGTCATTACAATTAAGATCTTATTTGGAAATCGATCAAATCCCCATTTAACAATCTTACTAAATGATGCTAAACCCAATATGACTCCAAAGCCAAAGATTAGTATTTTTTCTAATTCTACATTTATTAATGCTTTACTCATGGTTTTGTATAAACCAAGGATTACTAAAATATATGATCCAGAAATCCCAGGTAAAATCATAGCGCAGCTAGCTATGAATCCTGCGAAAAAAATAAAAGTTATATTTTCATTTAAGCTATCTATTTCTGATAAACTTGTAAGTAAGTAGGATAAATATATACTTAAAAATAATAAAACCCAGTTTTTAATTATATGTTTAGTTTTCTTTTTGAAATTAAATAAATCAGTTGGTTTTAGTATAATATATATGCTGGCAGAAACCAGCCCTAGAAAAAAAGACCAAATTAAAATTGGAAAATTATCGATTAAAAAGCTGGCAAGATTCATAAAAACAACTAGGCTAGATAGTATTCCAGAAAAGAGTATTATTAAAAAAGTTCCATTAAATTCTTTCCAAAACCCTTTTAAACCGTCTCTTTTTAAAGTTTTAAATAATGAAAAATTTATATTACTTATAGAGCTTATTAATTCTTTATAAATCCCTAGAATTAAGGCCATTGTTCCTCCAGATATCCCGGGAAATGCATCAGCGACCCCCATGGCCATTCCTTTAAAATATAATTTAATATTTTTAGAAAATTTAATTTTCATTATGCATTGTTTAATGTTTATTTTAATATATCCTCTAGGTATTTATATTTTGCTATAACACTGAATAACTCTTTGAAAATATATTTGTTTTTTTTATTAATTAATAATGCTTTTTTTAGTTGTATAGTAGCTTCTTCTATTTTGTTTTGTAGAAAATATATGCCTGAAAACCTATATAATATTATTGATTTATCTTCAAAAAGTTCGTAACATTTTTCTAATATGTCAATAGCATGATCATATTCTCCTAATTTTATAAGTATATCAGATTTTGCTAGCCATATATTTTCATCCGCTTCCCCAAGGTCAATAATTTTTTGAAAACCTATATCAGCTTCTTCATAGAGTTTTAGTCCTATATTAATTTTAGCATATAATTTCCAGTAATCTTCTTTTTCTGAATTTATATCTAAAGCCTTATTTATACTTATTATAGCATTGTTGTATTTCTGATTTTTATAATATATATCAGCTAATAAATACCATGCTTTGTTGAGCTGGGGATCAACCTTAATGCAGTCCGTGTAGTTTTGTATTGCTTTTTTATAGTTACCTAGCTTATCATTGCAAATCCCCATCCTTAATAGAGGGTAACTTGACTCGTCTTTGAGAGCAATAATTAGTTTGTAATTTTCTATTGCATCTGTAAATTGATTAATTTTCTCTAAAGCTCTACCTTTTTCTATATATGCTCCTATAAAATATTCATCAGAAATAATAGCAAAGTCGAAAGCTGAAATTGCCTTAGAATAGTTTTTTAAAAATAAATATTGTTTTCCTAGTTGATGCCATGCTACTTCACAATATGGATTAGTATCTAAATAGTTGTTCAAATAGTCTATGGCATTTTTATTTTGTTCTAAAATTTCAAAACAATAAACAATATTATATAATGCACTGTAGTCTGAATCATCATAGTTTAAACATTTTATAAAATTGCTTTTCGCATTTTCAAAATCTTCCATAAAAAGATATTCTATTCCTATTAAAGAATATACTTCAGCATTTTCTGTATTAAATTGTAATATTTTATTTAGCCATACTATTGCCTTTTGGTGAAGTTTTCTTTTTGAATATATGTTGGCTTTTTGTATGTATATCTCTTCATTTGAAGGTTCAGATAAAATCAAATCATCTAGTAATTTTTCAGCATTATCTAATTTGTTTTCAAAAATGAAAATTTCAATTTCAAATAAAGCTAAATTTGATGAGTCTGGATGTTGCTCTAAACCTAACTTAATAGCTTTTTTAGCTAAGTTAATTTTGCCATTTTCTAAGTAATATGAAATAATATTTTCAAATTCATTGGAATCAAAAAATAGAATTCTATTTGTTTTTAACATTTTTTCAAACCTAGTAAGAGAAAGGTTTTTATTATCCTCGAATTCTTCAAATTCCATAAAAAATTAATTTACCAATTACTTCAAAATTAATACTCTAAACTATTAATAGGATGTTTTAATTATTTTATTTATAATAAACTAATTAACATCTCTACTAATATTGTTTAGTTGTTGAATAATTATATCGCAGCCTAATGAAATATCTTTTTCAGTTATAGTCAGTGGAGGAGTAATTCTAACAGCTCTTTTTTCTATTAACAACCAAAATAGTAGGAGGCCGTTTTTCTTAGCTTTAATAACTAATCTATCTGCTATTTCTACACTTTCAAGAATAATTGCTAACATTAACCCTCTTCCTCTGATTTTTTTTATTAGAGGATGTTTTAATTTATTTCTAATTATGATTTCTTTACTTAATGTTTTCTTTATTAAATCAGTTTCAGTTATAATTTTTAATGTTTGGTATGCAGATGCAGCTATAACAGGGTTACCTCCAAAAGTAGTAATATGACCTAGTTTTGGATTATTACTAATAGTACTCATAATTTTTTTAGAACTAATAAATGCCCCAATTGGCATACCACCACCTAGCCCTTTACCACTGACTATAATATCTGGGATACAATTATAGTTTTCAAATCCAAATAATTTACCTGTACGGCCAATTCCAGGTTGAATTTCGTCTAGTATTAGTAATGCTCCAACCTCGTTGCATCTATCGCTAACTAATTTTAAATAATCATTTTCTGGTTCTATAAAGCCGGCTGCCCCTTGAATTGTTTCTAAAATAACACCTGCGGTTTTGTGGGTGATTTTATTGATGTCATTTAAATTATTGAAGTCGATAAAATTAACCTCTGGTAATAAGGGTTCAAAAGGCTTTCTGTTTTCTATTTTACCCATTAAGGTTAAAGCTCCTAATGTGCTACCGTGATATGCATTATTAGCACCAATTATTTCTCTTCTACCTGTGTACCTTCTGGCTAATTTTATTGCTCCCTCAATTGCTTCTGTTCCAGAATTTGTCAGGTATGTTGAATCTAGTCCTTTCGGTAAGTGTTTTGATAATAATCTAGTTAAATCTACAGCAGGTTGAAGTATGAATTCACCATAGACCATAACGTGCAGATATTTATCGAGTTGTTTTTTTATAGCTTTAATCACTTTGGGATGGCAATGGCCTAAACTACAAGCTGAAACTCCAGCTATAAAATCTAAATATTTTTTATTATTAGTGTCGTAAATATAACAGCCTATAGCTCTATCAACTTCTATTTCTAGTGGATGAGGAGTTACTTGTGCTTGATATTTGTGAAATTCTTTTTTGATTCCTAGTTTTTATTTTGCTTAAAAAGTTCTTCTATTGATAATATCTTTTCATTTAGCCTATTATTAAACCCTTTCAAGAGTTTAAGTTTATCAGTAAATTTATCTTCAGGATAAGTTTTACCGTCAATTTGATTAATTTTTTGAATCTTCTCTATTTCATTTAATTTAAAATATATTTTTAATTTTGCAGATTTAGATTTATCAATTGAGATTAATTCATTCTCATCATTTCTTAAATAATAGATAGATTCTGCATTTTTAATAATATCTATACTTTTTAATTCATCATCAATGAATTTACCAAGCAAAGATTTTCCAGAAATTTGATTAAAGCCAGTACCTAAAGTATCATTTTCAAGAATAAAAGCATTATTAAAAACTATTAATGAATCAATTTTATTTGTATTTTTTTCAAACTTCAAAAGTATAGTATCCCCAGTGATTTGGTTATTGAAATTAAATATGATAGGTTTTTTTGACTTACTGAATGATAGATCTCTTGTTTTATTAATATTTATAAATTGGGCCAAACCTTTAGATTTATTGTAATGAATTGAATCTGCTCTACCACTTAAATTTTGTTTAAATATTTTTGCGTTTTTAAAAGCTCTTATTATCCTGTTTTGTTCATTTCCAGTTATTAAAATTGTGTCACTATGAATGTATAATGAATCATTATTTTGTTTTGATGCAATTATAGCACGTTGTGTTATAAACATAGAGTCTTTATCTTTAAAGATTTCAGCATAGTTACCTCTTGTTATATTTTTATTAATAGTATCTATAATTTTAATATTATTTGTAGCAGATGCATAATTTAATTTTCTATCAAAATATATACTATCCGCAAGTATAGTGGAGTTATTGAAATCAACTTTTGATTCTTTAATAAAGTAGCCAGTATCGTTATTGGTATTGTAAAACCCTAATTCACAATATATATCTGATTCTTCACTTTTTATTTGTGTTGCACCATAAAAATATGCGTGTCCATTTTCTGTATAGTAATCTAGCCTGGGTGTACTTATTTCATATTTTGGACTTTTTAGTACTACATTAATTTTAAATTCATATTTTTTATTCTCCAGTATGTAATTACCAATTTTACTATCTATCGTATCTTGTTTTTCTTTTATTACTCGGCCATAATTATTGTAAAATGCTTCCTGTTTATTTCTATCAAAATATAGTGAGTCAGTTAATAAAATTGAGGTAGGTTCAGTTAGTTTTACTTTTCCACTTGCAAATGCGATTTTTGTATCTCCATTATACTCTAAATACTGAGAATTTAAATTAATTGTATCCCCTTGCTTTAAAATTACATCTCCGTAAGCTTCAATATAATTTCTGTTTTCATAGAAAAAAGCTTGGTTACACCACATGTCAACGCCATCGTGAGATATTTTAACTTTATTTTTATTATTTCTGGTTAAAATGGTTGCTTTTGTGAATTTTATATCATCTTTTTCAAAAAATCCTGCACTATCAATTTGAATTCTAGTGTTTTCTTGACAAAATAAATTAGATAATGAAATTAAAAGTATGGAAATAAATAAGTATGTGTTAACTTTTTTTTTCAACTTGATATTGTATGTATTTATACAAATATTGTTTGTTTTCTATCAGGACCAACTGAAACAATAGATATAGGGATATTTAATTCTTTTTCGATAAAATTTATATATTCTATCAGATTTTTTGGTAGACTCTCAAAATTTTCTTTTTGAGTTAGATCTTCTTTCCAACCATTAAAATTTTTATAAATAGGTTCTACATTTTCTTGTTCTATATTATATGGAAAATGTTTTATCTCTTTTCCTTTATACAAATATGATGTACAAACTTTTATTGTTTTGAAACCAGAAAGAACATCTGCTTTCATCATCATTAGCTCTGTTACTCCGTTTATTTGACATGCATATTTTAGTGCCACAATATCTAACCAACCACATCTTCTAGATCTGCCCGTTGTCGCTCCAAATTCTTTTCCAACTCTACCCATTGTTTCACCATCTTCATCAAATAGTTCTGTTGGAAATGGCCCAGAGCCAACCCTGGTTGTGTATGCTTTAAATATACCATAAACTTTTTTTATGGCATTTGGAGCTACACCTAAGCCTGTACATGCTCCCGCCGCTGTAGTATTGGATGAAGTTACATAAGGATAAGTGCCAAAATCAATATCCAGTAGTGATCCTTGTGCTCCTTCAGCTAAAATCGATTTACTATTGCTTTGAGCATTAAAAATATATTCTTCAGAATCTGTAAAGTTTAAGCTTTTTAATACTTCAATTGAATCAAAAAATTCTTTTTCAAGTTCCTCAAGATTGTACTCAATTTCTACATCATAAAAATCAACCATTTTTTGATGTTTATTAGCTAAATTTCTGTACTTAACTAACCAATTTTCTGATTCTAAATCACCAACTCTAATTCCATTTCTACCTGTTTTGTCCATGTATGTTGGACCTATTCCTTTTAAAGTTGATCCAATTTTCTTTTTTCCTTTAGCTTTTTCACTTGCAGCATCAATTATTCTGTGAGTTGGTAATATTAAATGTGCTTTCCTTGAAATAAGCATTGATTTTTTATAATCAACATTAACTTCTTTTAGTTTGTCTAATTCTTTTTTAAAAATTACAGGATCTATAACTACTCCATTTCCAACTAAATTTATTTTATCTTCATGAAAAATGCCAGAGGGAATTGTATGTAAAACATGTTTACGTCCGTTGAAAACAAGTGTATGGCCAGCATTTGGTCCACCTTGAAATCTAGCTATTATATCATATTTAGTTGTTAAAACATCAACTATTTTACCTTTACCTTCATCTCCCCATTGTAAACCAAGTAATAAATCAACACTCATATTTTGTTAAATTTTTTTATTTTTTATTTATTTTTTTTCCGTAGAAATATAATGAGTGATTTTCAATTTCAACATCAAAAACTTCTTCAATGGTTTTCTTAATAGTCTCAATCCTTGGATCACAAAACTCGATAACCTCGCCAGTGTCACTAATAATTAAATGATCGTGTTGTTTGTCGAAAAAACATTTTTCATAGTGAGCTTGGTTATTTCCAAATTGATGCCTTCTAACTAATGAAGATTCTAATAATAATTCAATTGTATTGTAAAGAGTAGCTCTAGAAACTCTATACTTTTTATTCTTCATTTTAATATATAGTGATTCTATATCAAAATGTATATCACTGTTGTATATTTCTTGTAAAATAGCATATCTCTCAGGGGTTTTTCTGTGACCATTGTTTTCTAAAAAATTTGTAAATGCATTTTTTACAATCTCCTGATTCTTTGAATGTGTCTTTGAACTCATATTGCTAATTTATAAAAATTATATTCTTTTTACCTTCTCCACGCCATTAAGTTTTTTTATTTTATCCATAACTTTTATAGCATAGTTATTACTTTTAACTAACATTGTAATACTTCCACTAAAAACCCCACTATTTGTTTCAAAATTTAGCTTCTTCATATTTACATTCATGTTATCCGATATGACTTTTGTTATATTATTTGCTAATCCAAATGTATCTATACCACTTATGTTAATGATAATAGTAAAATCTTGTTGTGAAGAATCTATCCATTTTGCATTTATTATTCTGTATGCGTAATTTGACTGTAAACTCAATGCATTAGGACAGTTAAATTTATGAACTTTAATACCATCATTAATTGTTAAAAATCCAAATACGCCGTCTCCTTGAATTGGATTACAGCATTGTGATAGTTTGTATTCTAGCTTTTCTTCATCACTACCAAAAACTAGCATATCATACTTATGTGTAATTTCTTGCTTATCTAAATCAAATTCCTTAGGTTTTCTTCTAATACTATTTTTTAAGAAACTCATTAAAACATTACTTCTAGAACCCGCATATTTTTTTAACATCGGATTATCAATAGTGTTAATGCCAACACGATAAAATAAATCTAAACTTGTCTTTAGCTTAAAAAACCTGACAAGTTCATTTATTGAACTTTCGTTTAGATTAATTTTAAGTTGTTTTAGTTTTCTTCTTAAAATTTCTTTTCCCTCCTCAGCTAATTTTTTCTTTTCTTCATTTAAAGATGATTTTATTTTATTTTTAGCTCTTGCAGTATTAGCATAATATAACCAGTTTGCATTTGGCTTAGTTTTATCAGATGTTAAAATCTCTACCCTGTCTCCGCTTTGTAATTTGTGGTTTAATGGAACCAATTTTCCGTTAACTTTAACCCCCCTAGTTTTTAAACCAATTTCCGTATGTATACTAAATGCAAAATCTAATGAGGTCGCATTTTTAGGTAATGATTTTAATTCACCAGTAGGAGTGAATACAAATATTTCTTCAGAATATAAATTGAGTTTAAATTCTTCAACAAAATCTACAGCATTACTATTATTATTAAGTAAAGTCTCTTGAATTTTATTTAACCATAAATCTAAACTTCCATCATTATCACCTTCTTGTTTATATTTGTAATGGGCAGCATATCCTTTTTCTGCGATTTCATTCATTCTTTCACTTCTGATTTGAACTTCAACCCATCTGTTTTTAGGACCAACAACAGTTATGTGAAGTGCTTCATATCCTGTTGATCTAGGTGATGAAATCCAGTCTCTTAACCTTATTGGATTTGGAGTGAAAAAGTCCGTAACAATAGAATAAATTTTCCATGCTAAGAATTTTTCATTTTTGAGACTTGATTTATAGATAATTCTTACGGCAAATCTATCATATACTTCGTCAAATGAAACTCCTTTTTTTATCATTTTATTCCTGATGGAATAGATTGATTTTGGCCTACCTTTTATTATATATTTTAGCTTTTCAGAGTTTAACTTCCCGCTTAGAGTTTTATTGATTTCTTTTATATAATGATCTTGTTCTTCTTTACTTTCAATTAATCTACTAGAGATATCATTATAAACCTCTGGCTCTGTATATTTTAACCCTAAATCTTCTAATTCACTTTTAATATTATATAAACCAATTCTATGTGCTAATGGTGCATATATATAAAGTGTTTCAGAAGCTATTTTAATTTGTTTGTCTGGCTTCATAGAATACATAGTTTGCATATTATGTAACCTATCTGCTATTTTAATAATAATAACTCTAATGTCATCATTTAGAGTTAATACCATCTTTTTAAAATTTTCAGCTTGTAATGAAACGTCAGAACTTTTACTAAGTTTAGATATTTTAGTAAGACCATGAACAATTTTAGCAACTACTTTACCAAACATTTGCTCTATATCATTTATGGAATAATTTTCATTGTCTTCAACCACATCATGTATTAACGCTGCTGCGATTGAAGTAGCGTCAAGTCCAATTTCAGAGGAAACTATCTTTGCAACCGCTATAGGATGAAATACGTATGCTTCTCCCGATCTTCTTCGTTGACCATTATGTGCTTCAACAGCCAGATCAAAAGCTTTACGAATAAGTTTCTTATCAGCTGCTGATAGAGTTTGGTAGCTTATTCTAAGAAGTTCTTTATACTCTTTAGCTATTGCATTATTTTCTATTTCTACTTCAGTCAATGACATATATATTAAAAATACCACAAACTATCTTATTAGACAATAGTATTATAAATATTTTTAAGAGAAGTTTCTTTGTCTTAAGGCCTCAAAAATTAATATTGCAGCTGCGTTAGAGAGGTTTAAAGAATCTATTTCACCTTTCATTGGTATTTTTATATTTTTATAAGAATTTTCTGACCATTCTTTAGAAATACCTTTGTCTTCTGTTCCAATTATTATAGCACTTGGACTAGTATAATTTTGATTATGATATAAGTCATTAGCTTGTAGTGAGCTAGCATAAATTGTGATATTTTTTTGTTTTAAAAATGAGATTACTTCCATTGTGTCTCCACAATAAATATTATTTGTAAATAAAGAGCCAACACTAGATCTAATTATATTGGGATTGTAAAGATCTGTTTTTGGATTGGCAATGATTACAGCATCAATATTTGCTGCATCGGCTGTCCTTAATATAGCTCCAATATTACCAGGCTTTTCAGGGGCTTCTATTACAATAATTAAAGGGTTATTTGATTTAAATTTTATGTTTTTTAAATCATGATTTTTACAATTTGTAATTGCAATTACTCCTTCAGTTGATTTTCTGTAAGCGAGTTTTTGATATACCTCTAAAGAAACTTCAATTTTTTCAATCTCGTTATTAAATGAGTTATCTAAGTCTGCTTCTTTTATTATTGAAGGGCAATATAATAAGTGTTTAATTACCCAATTATTATTTATTGCAAGTTTTATTTCTCTTAATCCTTCTATTAAAAAAGTTTTTGAGTTTTTTCTATGTTTAGACTTTAGTGTAAGTTGATAAAATGCTTTTACATCTTTGTTGTTAACACTTATTAGTTTTTTATTCATTTATTAGTTCAATAACTTATATTTTTTTGAATATCGTTTCCAAAGTTCTGTTTGGTGAGTTTCTAGACTTACTTTTCTACCTGAAATATAGGCATTAGTTAGTTGATTTGACTTCATGTCTAAAGCATCTCCCTTACTTACAAATAGTGTAGCACTTTTTCCAACTTCTAAAGTACCAAGAGTTTTATCAATTCTCAATATTTTTGCAGTATTGGATGTTATCAATTGTAATGCTATTTCTTTATCAATCCCTTGTGCTGCTACTTGTCCAGCATAAAAAGGTAAATTTCTAGTCTGAAAATTTGAAGCTTCACCTGTATGAATCCCAACCAGTACACCAGCATTAATTAATTTTTTAGGATTTATATAAGTAGAATTATAATCTTCATCCTCAAAATTTGGCAAACTGTGAGTGTGTTGAATTAAAACAGCTACATTGTTTTTTACTAAAAATTTCGAAATTAGATGTGCTTGATATCCACCAATTATTACAATGTTTTTTATATCAAAATTCTTAGAAAAATTAACTGCATCAATAATCCCTTTTTCATCATCTACATGTATAAACAATGTTTGACTATTATCAAACAATCCATTCATTGATTCGAATGCTAAATTTATTATTTCTTTATTACTATTTAAGTAAGCTATAGATTCTTTAAAATAATCTGATAATTTTTCTAAATCAGAGTTGTATTGTGGATTTTGTTTATATCCTCTTGATTCACCTAACCACCATCTGCCTCTAGAAAAGCTGTTTGGCCAGTTTAAATGAATGCCATCATTGGCTTTTATCACAGCATCTTCCCAATTCCAAGCATCAAGCTGAACTATTGAAGAAGTTCCCGAAATCCTTCCACCTACAGGTGATATTTGAGCAATTAAAACTCCATTTGGCCTCATTGATTCAACAACTTTTGATTCAGCGTTATAAGCTATTATACTATTGATGTTTGGGTTATTATCTCCAATTTCTCTTTGATCATCACTAGCTCTTACTGCATCAACTTCAACTAATCCTAGAGAAGTATTTGCAGCGATAAAACCTGGATAAACATGTTGTCCTTTTATATCTATGATATTGCCTTCATAAGGTATTTTAGAACTATTTGCATCAACACATGCTTTTATTACACCATTTTCAAATACAATTGCACTATTTTCAATAGTTGTACCATTTCCAATATGAGCTATTCCACCTAATAATGTGATTGCATCTTTTTGAGCATTTCCGGGAGTTTGTTGTGCGATAACTTCACTAGATATGAAAATTAGGGCTATTAATATACTTGCTATTTTTTTCATCTTTATATTGATTCACAGGTTAATAACGTTTTTATTTTTCTTTTTACAGGTTGGGTTTTACTACCTTTATTTTTTTGTTCCATCATCATATTTATAAGTAGAGCTCTCTCTTCTTTAATTTCTTTTCTAAGTTTTTTGTCTCTTTCCTTGTCGAAGTATATAGCACCATCAATTATAGTTTTCTCAGCTATTGCATAAACTGAAAGAGGGTTTTGATTCCAAAGAACTACATCTGCATCTTTTCCAACCTTGATACTACCAACTTTATCATCAATTCTTAAAAGTTTTGCAGGATTTAGCGTTATTGTTTTCCAGGCATCTTCTTCACTCATACTTCCATATTTTATAGTTTTTGCTGCTTCTTGATTTAGCCGTCTAGACATTTCTGCATCATCACTATTAATTGCTGTAGTCACTCCAACATTATGTAATATTGCTGCGTTGTAAGGAATTGCATCGTTTACTTCAAATTTATATGCCCACCAATCACTAAATGTTGATGCTCCAACTCCGTGATCCTTCATTTTGTCAGCTACTTTGTATCCTTCTAGTATATGGGTAAAAGTATTTATGTTAAAATTAAATTTTTCTGCTACCTTCATTAACATATTGATTTCACTTTGAACATAGGAATGGCAACTAATAAACATTTCTTTGTTAAGTATTTCTGCTAAGACTTCTAATTCTAAATCTTTTCTATATTCTTGACCTGATTTTTTTATTTCATCATATTCTTTAGCTCTATTAAAATAATCAATAAAAAGCTGTTCAACTCCCATTCTTGATTGTGGAAATCTATTGTAGCTTTGCCAATTTGACTGCTTTACATTTTCACCCAGGGCAAACTTTATAAATTTTGGTGAATTTTTAAAAATTAAATTATTTGCACTTTCTCCCCATTTAAGTTTAATAATTGCAGACCTTCCTCCAATAGGATTAGCAGACCCATGTAAAATCTGAATAGTTGTAACTCCACCAGCTAAATTCCTATATATATTTATGTCTTCTGGATCTATAACTTCTTCAATTGTAACTTCAGCCGATGAATTGTGACCTCCTTCATTTATACTTGAGGCTGCAATGTGAGAATGTTCATCAATTATACCAGATGTTAGATATTTTCCTGTACCATCAATTATTAGTGCACTTTTATGTTTTAACTTATTTCCAATTTTAGATATTTTTCCTTTTGTTATTAGTACATCAGTATTTGTTAAAACACCTTGGTTTTCATTTGTCCAAACTGTAGCATTTTTAATTAAAATATCTTCACTTTTTTGGGGTTCATTAAATCCATAAGCCATATTAGGATACTTTACAGCAAGTACATTAATTTGCTCATTGTTTTTATTATCTAATTCCTTAGATTTAGATTCTTGTTTTTCAAAAAACTTTGCATATATGTTATTAACAACTCCGTTAGAATAGTAAATCTTACCATCTAAATCATTATTTTCTGAATTTGATCTTAAACTTAATCTAATCAAATTTGAATCATCATTAATGGTCATGTTAATCCACTCTTTCTTGTAGGTTAGTTTTTTGACAGATAAAGTAGAGTCGTTTAACTTTGCTTTTGGTTTGTCAAGCTTACCATCAATATTTAATACAGCACTTTTTTTATTAATAGTTAAATTATATTTACCTCGAATATCTTTAATATTCATTGATTTTATAATATTTCTATTTCCTTTTACCCAATTTTCATGAATTATAGTGTTATCTTCAAATAACTCTCCAGATGTTATTAGGAAATTTGCTAAATAACCTTTTTTTAGATACCCCAATACATCATCTCTACCAATTAGTTTTGCAGGAATACTTGTCAATGCTTCCAATGCTTTTGATTTACTTAAGCCATGATCAATAGCTTTTTTTATATTAGTTTTTAAATTATTTGGAGACTTTAGACCCTCTGTTGTAATTGCAAATTGTATTCCATTTTCTTCAAATTGACTTAGGTTAGAAGGTCTCTGATTCCATTCTCTCATGTCAGAGAGTTGTAATATGTTTGCAGAATATACATCTTCAATATCATAAGCATCTGGAAAGTTAATAGGTAAGATATAACTAGCATTTGTAGCTTTTATTTCTTCAATTCGTTCGTACTCATCTCCACCACCCAATAAGACATACTGAATATTAAATTCATCACCAATTTTATCAATTCGTAATGAATTAATTTTACTTTTGGCTTCAAAAATTTGTATTAATTTTTTATTTCTATTTAATGCTTCTAATGATTTGTCATTGGTTTTAGAAAGACCTTTAGAATACCAGTCTGCATCATAATAAACTTGCTTAAGTAAGGCAAAAGTACCCATTATTGATGATGGATACGATTGACTAGAAGTAACGCTGTTAGATAATGATAAATATTGAGTTGAATTTATGTCAATTATACTATTTGAATCTCCATTATTAGTTAATGCTATTAAAGCACCTTTACCTCTAATTATTCCATCACTCAGATGAGTATTAACTGCTCCAAAACCATTTTTTATTAATTCTTTAGCTGTTCTCTCATCATATTTAAAGAAATCTATAGCACTTTGTTCTGGTCTTATGTGATCATTCCAATAATAACCTTTTCTTGTATTATTATATTGTGGTGATCTTCTTCCACTAAAATTTCGCTCAGGAGCCTTAACTCCAAATTTTGAATATATATCTATAAACGAAGGATATATTGACTTTCCATTAAGATTTATTATTATTGAATTTTTAGGAATCTCTACCGATTTGCCAACAGCGATTATCTTGCCATTTTTAATAAGCATAGATCCGTCTTCAATTATATTTTTATCACTTGAGTAAATTTTAGCATTAGTGAATAATGTATAATTAGAATTGTTAAAACTGATGCCATCATTTGTGGGAAAATAATCTTGAGAAAAAATAAAATTGAAAGTAAAGATAAGTAAGAGTGTAGTAATTCTATTTAGCATAACATTTGATTTGATATCTAAATATATAATTTTTAGATTATACAGCTACTTTATTATACTATTTTTAACTACTTAACTATATTTATCTTTTCAAATAATTTATAATTAATGAAACGCTTTGGTTATAACTTTTAATTCCTTGACTAATATTATTAAATTTCAAAAACTTATCATAACCAGACTTTGTAATTGATTCTATTGGATTTGTGTATTTTTTCCAAAATTCAGAATTATTTTTAAAATCTTTTAAAATCCCAGTATTTAATAGTTTTAATAGTGAATTGTATGATGGTTTATCATATTTGTAGAGTTCATTTAGGCATTGTCTTAAAGCAAATGTATAACCGTTATACTTAAAATATAAGTCTTCATTATTTATTAAGTTAACAAAGGCAATAAAATTACATTCTAATTCTTGTGCAAAACCTAATTGATGAGCAATTTCATGCGAAGCAGTATGAGGTATGATATTTTTAGGAATTAGGCTATTTATTTGAGATTCATTAGTAAAAGGGTTAATATATCCACTAAACCCAAGATATGCTAATGGTAAACTAATTAAAGATTTTTTTACAATCAAATTATTTGTTTTAACGTTTGGATAATATTCTTTTAGTATACTTAGATTATTATAACTATTTGAAGCTTTTTCGTTAATTTTTGCAATATCATAAGGAATGTCTGTTGAAGATGAGTCTGCATGCGATATTTGTCTATGTAATTTATTTGATTTTATTATTAATTGTTTTGATATTTCTTTTAGATCTTTAATTGTATAAGTTGAATCAAGGTTTAACTTTTTCTGAACAGGAATTCTGTAATAATTTAAACCCCATTGAAAATAGAATAAGAAGTGTAATGTAGAAACATAAAAAAATATGGATATAATACTTTTTCGCCAATTAAATTTCTTTTTCCTTATTTTTTTTATTGAAGACCAGCAAAAGTATATTAATATGATTATGTACAAAATATCACCAAAGGAAAAAGGAAATACTGAGGAAATAGTCCTCGAAATATTTGAAATAAATTGATAAATTCCAAGGCTGTAATATTTTTCAATTATTTCTGGATAATTAGAAATGTTTTGAACAAATATAAGTTGAGGTATAATTAATATTCCAATATATTTTTTTTTAAATATCATTATTTAAAAATAGTAAAATACTATTAGTTTATTGTTAGTATTAATTAAATTTGTAATCTAATAAAACACATCATTATGAGTAATGAAATTCGAAATCTAGAGCCTAATATTATTTGGAATAATTTTTGTAAGCTTAATGCTGTTCCCAGACCTTCTAAAAAAGAAGAAAAAGTAATAAAATTTATGCAAGATTTTGGTGTTAATTTAGGTTTGGATACTCAAATTGATAAAGTCGGCAATGTTGTGATATTTAAGCCTGCTACTGATGGAATGGAAAATAGAAAGACAGTCATTTTACAATCTCATTTAGATATGGTTCATGAAAAAAATAATGATGTTAATTTTGACTTTGAAAAATCTGGAATTCAAATGTATGTAGACAATGATTGGGTTAGAGCAAAGGGCACTACGTTAGGAGCTGATAACGGATTAGGCGTTGCCACAATAATGAGTGTTTTAGAAAGTAAAGATATTATTCATCCAAGATTAGAAGCACTATTTACAATTGATGAAGAGACTGGGATGACTGGAGCTTTAAAATTAGATGAGAATATGCTTGAAGGCGATATATTATTAAATCTTGATACTGAGGAAGACGACGAAATTGGAATTGGTTGTGCTGGAGGTGTAGATATTACAATTAATAATAGTTTAGATACAACATTTAAGCCCAACCTTTTATTTATTAAAATCACCCTTAATGGGTTGTCAGGTGGGCATTCTGGAATGGAAATTCATAAAAACTTAGGTAATTCTAATAAGTTACTCAATAGTATTATTAATGATATTAATGAGAGTTTTTTGATTCATATTTCTGAAATTGATGGTGGTGGTTTAAGAAATGCTATACCACGAGAGAGTTCATTTATTTTAGGTATCAATGATTTAGATTTTGAAAGTATTAAATCTCAATCTCTAAAATCATTTAATGTTATCAAAGACCAATTCTTAAATACTGACCCATTTATAAAATTAAATATTGTTAGATTAAAAGAAGGTTTTAAAATTATTGATGTCGATACTCAAACAGAATTAATAAATCTAATTGGAAATTGTCCAAATGGTGTTTATAAAATGAGTGATAATATTCCAGGTTTAGTAGAGACATCTAACAATCTTGCTAATATAAGTCTTAAAGATGGAAATTTAAACATAAAGTGTCTTACAAGATCCTCTAATGAATCTTCAAAAGAAGAGTTAAAAAATATTATAAAATCTCTTTTTACCAATAAGAAATATACTGTAGATTTTTCTGGAGATTACCCTGGGTGGCAACCAAATATGAATTCTGAAATACTATCTAAATTAGTAGAAGTTTATAAAGATTTAAATAACACAAATCCAAATGTTGCTGCATGCCATGCTGGTTTAGAATGTGGTATAATAGGCTCTCATTATCCGAACTTGGACATGATAAGCTTTGGACCTACTATAAGAGGAGCTCATTCTCCAGATGAAAGAGCATCGATTAAATCTACAATTAAGTTTTGGGAATTTTTAAAAGAAGTTCTTTTAAAAATTCCCTTAAAATAAAAAAACAGCCTATATTTAAATATAAGCTGTTAAGTTTATCTATTTATTGTGTGTGAGTTAGTTTACACTTACCATAGTAATAATAAAGATTAAATCTTGTTTAGGTTTAATGATACCACCTCCTTGAGCACCATAACCTAAACTCCAAGGTAAAAATGCAAATATCTTATCTCCAACACTCATCATTCCCACAGCTTCTTTAAAGCCAGTAATCATTTGTGCATCAGGTGATAATTCCATAGGCATCGCATTGTATCTACCTTTCACTTCTTTGTCAGAGCTGTATCTTCCGTAACTTTCTTCAACTTCTTTAGAATTTGAATCAATTAAATTTGCCTCTGAATCATAAAGCTCATAAAAAAGAGATACGTTGTCTCCTTGATTTGGCTTAATTCCTTTTCCTTTTTTTAAATAAAGTGTTTTTAGCCCGCTTTTTGATGTTTTAGATTTGGCTTTATAATTATTTAGAGTTGGTAAAAAACTTATCGCCTTTTCTTTGCCTTTAATTTGATTTTCTAGTCTAGTTTTTCTTTTTTCCTCCTCAAGTAATTTATTTTTCTCAATTAATTTAGTTAACTCAATATTCCATACGTTTACAGCATCAAAATTTTTAGCATCAGTCCCTTTTCTAATTATATTCAATTTTTTTATAATTACATCTGAAATAGGTCTATCAGCTACACCTGTTTCAACATTAGAAATTGAATCTTGAATTTCAAGACCTAGCACAACTTCACCAAAAACAGTATGTTTATTATTTAAATGTGGAGTAGGAGTTTCAGTGATAAAAAATTGACTTCCGTTTGTTGCTGGACCAGAATTTGCCATCGATAAGATTCCTGCTTTATCATGCATTAATGATGGATCAAATTCATCTGGAAAGCTATAGCCTGGACCACCTCTTCCAGTCCCTTCAGGATCACCTCCTTGAATCATAAAATTGTCCATTACCCTATGAAATATTAAACCATTGTAAAAAGGTTTGCCTATGTGAATTGAATCTACATCTGGGTGATTTCCTTCTGCAAGAGCAACGAAATTAGCTACAGTTATAGGGGTTTTGTCATATGATAGCTTAACTATCATAGTTCCCATATTAGTCTCAAATTCTGCAAATAAGCCATTGCCAAGATTTTTATGCTGGTTATTGCAACTTGCAAAAACAACTACTGTAGATAATAATAAAAGTATTTTTTTCATGTATATTAATTTTGGTTTGAATTTATTGATTTTACTTTGATTGTACAAATTATTGCAGTGTTTGGAGGTATTTTATTGTTGTCCCCATAAATACCATATGCTTTATATGATGGAAATATAAAAGTAGCAATTTCTCCATTTTTTAATAATTGTAAAGCTTCTCTAAGCCCAGTGATTATTTCTTGTTTTCCCATAATATAGCTCTGATCACCAATAAACTCTTCTTCATATATCAGATTGTTTTCTAAATCTTTTACAGAGTAGTTAAACATAATTATATCACCAAATTCAGCTTTTTTAGATGTGAGATCATTTGTTTTTTGAAAAAAATAAAAAAACCCCTTTTTAGAGTTTAAATAATTATTCTCTAAGTTTTTTGAAATATAATCATCTATTTTTTTGTTTTGATCTGTTATAATTTGACTAATTAGAGTTGAATTATCGTCTTTAGTATAATTTAGAGGGTATCTTGGCTCATTATTATTACAAGAAATTAGCATCGTAATTATAATTAAACGTAATGACTTCATTTGCTAAGTTTGGTTTTATATTGTGGTAATAATTTTTTGAATTTTGAGACAGTATCTTTTAAATTTTCTTTACTATAACCTCCAGCTGCATTGATGTGTCCACCTCCGTTAAAATTATCTCTAGAGAATTCATTCACATTAAAATTTCCTTTGGACCTTAATGATATTTTAATAATTTCATCAGCTTCATTTTCTATAAATATTGCAGCAAATTTCACACCTTTTATTGTTAATCCATAATTAACAAAACCTTCAGTATCTCCTTTTTTAAAATTATATTTATTTAAACTTTGTTGAGTCAAATACATGTAAGCAGTTTTGTGTTGTGTATCAACAATCATATTAGATAAAGTATGACTTAATAATAATAATTTGTCATAGGAATTATTATCATAAACTAAATTATTTATTTCACTACCATTGGCACCTTTTTTAATTAGTTCAGAAACTACTTTATGAGTTACACTTGTAGTTAGTGGAAATTTAAATGACCCTGTATCTGTCATTATCCCAGTGTATAATGCACTCGCTATTTTTGAATTAATTTTATCATTTAAGGATAGTTCCGCGATAAAATGAAATACCATTTCACAAGTCGAACTCATGTTAACGTCAGAATATGTATAGTTTGCATAATTTTCAGGATTCTGATGATGGTCAATCATTATCTTTAAAGCATTAGAATCATTTACAATCTCTCGCATTGAACCAATCCTAGATAAAGAATTAAAATCTAAAGTAAATATGATGTCAGAACTTAAGATTTCATTGTTATATAACTCAGGATTATTTTCATAAATATTAATTTCATGTTCTTTATCCATCCATTTTAAAAAATCCGGAAAATTATTTGGAGAAATAATAGAGGATTTGTGTCCTAAGGATTTTAATAACTCATTTATAGCTACACATGAACCTATAGCATCACCGTCAGGGTTTTTATGAGGTATTACAATAATTTTTTTTGAATTTTGTAATTGAGTCTTTAAATCTCTAATATTTATACTAATCATAATCTACGAATATACGATATATTGATAAATGATTTATTTAGTTCTGTAAAATGTATTATTTTTGTGGTTAAATTTTAAAAATATAAAAATGATTACAAACAGAACTTTTACTATGCTCAAACCTGATTCGGTTGAGAAAGGTAATATTGGAGCGATAATGAATAAAATTAATGCTGCTGGCTTTAAAACTTTAGCATTAAAATTAACAAAAATGAGTGTGTCAGATGCCCAAAATTTCTATTCTGTACATAAGCAACGCCCTTTTTTTAATGATTTAGTTGAATATATGACTAGAGGTCCTATTGTAGCTGCAATCTTAGAAAAAGATAATGCTGTAGAAGATTTTAGATTGCTAATAGGAGCTACTAACCCAGCTGAAGCGGCTGTTGGAACTATTAGGAATGAATTTGCTGATTCTATTAGTGAAAATGCAGTTCATGGGAGTGATAGTGATGAAAATGCTAAAATTGAAGGGGATTTTCATTTTTCTGGTAGAGAAGTTTATTAAACAGAAATAATACAAAAAAAAAGAGTCAAATTAAATTTGACTCTTTTTTTTCGATAAATCTAAATTATATAATTATACAACTTTTACATTTACTGCGTTAAGACCTTTTTTGCCTTCTGTTAAATCGAATTCAACT
>JGI20154J14316_10000067_pt1 | contig 75359 bp, 71 predicted proteins | sample COG_04_FD_14316 | JGI IMG/M metagenome (IMG submission 14316)
CCACAATTAAATCGTCTACAAATGAGTGATATCCACGAAGAGAAAAAGGCGTTTGCTTTGCTACGCCACGAATATCGCGGACACGAAGATTTAAAGAAGGCATCTTTATTTGGTTCACAAATGTCTTTCTTGGAAATGCTCAAGGATGAACAAAAAGAAGTATATGAAAAAGTAATCAATGATAATAATGTCCATAAAGATTTTTTTATTCAAGGTGCTCGTGCAGATAGTTGGGATGCTTGGATTATTCATTCTGATTTTATGATTAGTAAACAAGAGAACAAAGCATTTAATTTTGAGTTGGGGAGAATCGGTTGCGATAACAAAATGATTTATTTATTGAAAACACTTGGTTATACCATTTACAATGACCCTTTATGGGTACCTATTTATCATTATCATACTGATCAAAATCGTGATTACACGCGCGACGATCGTTTACCTGATCCATACGGATTGTATATCCCTGCTCGTACAAATATCAAACAAACACCTTCTTCTCTTGGAGTAGATATTCAGAGTGTATTACATACTACAAATCAATTGAAATATTTACACTTTTCAGATGACAATACCAATTTTGGAAAATTTATTAAAGAGAAATTAGATACCAACAAACCCTTTATTATTCCACGTATAGCTGGGGAAGAAAACAATTTTGCCTTTTTTACTCGTATGATGGTTGAAGGAAAAATCCCTCAAAATGATGAAACAAAAAAACTATTGCGTTATCATATTCTTAAAAACAATGCAGGTGTAAATATGACTAGTTTCGAGTCGGCAAAAAAGTATAGTGAATTGTATTTTAAAGCATTTGAACATAGTGAATTGTATTCTGTATGGGAACCTTGGGGAGCTGTTTATAGAGCCATACAACAATCACATGATTATGTATTATCCACTTTTCAACAAGAAAAGGTTTGGGCGTTTGCATTCGATGTATATCATTATTTACATAATCCATGGACATGGGCGTTACGTGGAAAACGTTTGCTTATTATTAGTCCTTTTGAAGATAGTATGAAAGAAAAAATAAATAAACGTAAAGAGATATATGGTGTTGATTTATTTCCTGAATGTGAATTTGTTTTCATTAAACCTCCACAAACACAAGGAACGCAAGAAAGTCGTGAATTTGATATAGAATTGTGCGATTTTTATAAAAAACTTGAATTAATGAAAGACGATTTTGATGTGGCGTTATGTAGTTGTGGAGGATATGGAAATCTAGTATGTGATTACATATATAGTGAAATGAATAAATCCGCAATATATGTGGGAGGCGTTCTACAAATGTATTTTGGTATATATGGAAGTCGTTGGGTGCGTGAACGTCCGGACATCTTACGCATTCATTTAAATGAACACTGGAGTCGCCCTAATAACAATGAGAAACCTAAAGATTTTCAAAAAGTGGAAGGTAGTTGTTATTGGTAAAAAGATATTAAAATAATCGATATTATTATATAGAAATGTCCCAAAATATTGATATTTGTTTCTATAATATATTCCATATTGGTGATGTATATTTTACATCATTATTCATGAATTTTATTTGCAAAGCAAATCCCAAAATTACGTTTTATCATTACATAATAAAAGGCAATACATTTTTTTCACATATGGAAAACAATAAAAAAATAGATGATGTAAATTTAATTCAACAAATTAAAGAATTAGAACGTTCAACGCCATATAAATTAATTTCATGCAATACAAAATCAATGTTATGTATTAATACATGGTGTAGAGCATTGGGTCATAGGGATTATGATATTACGGATGCATTAGAAAAATGGAATGAAAAAATAAATACTATAAATACTGAATTTAATATGGATATAAAATTCGATATTCAAAAATGTGATATGTTACACCCTATCAAATTTCAGACAGAACAAAAATTTATTGATTTTAAAAATAGTACAAATTTAAATATAACTTTTGTGTATAATTTTGATTCATTATCAGTACCATTTAATAAAAACTATATTCATCATTTAATTAATAGATTGACAAAAAATATAGAAAATAAAATATTAATAATACCTTTTTATAATAGTAGTTATCCTGTTCATAAAAATATTTTGTATTTAGACAGGGACTTTAATATTTACCCAGATTCAAATTGTGATAATTTATTGAAAACATGGGAAATAGCAAAAAAATGTAATTCCATTATAATCACCACTTGTGGTGCATGTTGGTTATTTTTTGATAAAGATATTCATAATTTACCAAATATTTTATATTATCATAGTAATGATAAATATACTCATAATACAGATGTAAATCTAAACGACAACATTAAATATTTTACCAATAATGGTAAAAATATTATAAAATCACTTTATACGCAGAATGTATGTAAGTAGTTTATAATTTAAAAATTATTTATTTTATATTATAAATGCAATTTATATCACCCAAAAATGAAGAAATTGATATAACAACTAACGCAAAAGGTCGTTTACGTGAAAATTCAGAAAAAAAGGAATACTTTAAACAGATTTTTGAAAAACCATGGGGATATGAGTATTTAGCTTATCAAAACGATAAAATAGGTATTTGGATTTTGCATGTAAATAGTGATTGCGAAACATCTTTACATTGTCATTTTAAAAAGGATACACTAATATATTGTTTGGATGGTAGTTTTAAAATTAATTTATTTGATTCCTATAAAATTTTAAATACATTTGATAATCTTTATATACCTAGAAATACATTTCATGGTATCCATTCATATACGAATCATTCAGTACTTATGGAAATAGAAATATATACTGATGAAATCGATTACACAGATAAAAATGATCTACTCCGCATAAAAGATGTGTATAATCGTGATAAAAATAGATACGAAACTTCTGTAGTACCCAAAGAAGCGAAAGAAAATGAAATCATGAATTTTCATAATAGTGACACTTATAATTTGAATAATACAGAAATAAAAATAGTAAAAATAAAAGATAATAATGAAACAATACATTTTGATAATTATGATAAAGTAATACTATTGAAAGGGAATATTTTCCAACAAAATGTGTGTGGTCCAGGAAGCATTATAAATCCAAACGACAATTATTCTTTATTAACAAATGATGTAGAATTAATAATGATGAAAAATATATACTATCCATTAACAAATAAAATTATTTATTCAAATAGTCAATTATCTGATATGATAGAAGTAAACAATTATAAAAATATTGGTTTAACATCAGGATGTTTTGATATAATACATACAGGACATTTAAAAACATTAAAAACAGCAAAACAAAATTGCAGTCACCTGTTTGTGTGTTTGAGTTCAGACGATCAAATTAAATTTTTGAAAGGCGATAAACGTCCAATAAATAATATTAACGATAGATTACATATGCTTATGCATATGGATTTTATAGATTATATTATTTTGTATAATGAAATTAACGACGAAAACGAAAGTGTTTTGGATAATATTATGAATACTATTAAACCTGAAACATGGTTCAAAGGAACAGATTATACAAAAGAAAATATTTTACAAAAACACCCAACTTTAAAAAATATAATGTTAATAGAACTAGAAGAAAATAAAAGCACCAGCAATATAATAAATAAAATAACAAATTAATAAAATAACAAATTAATAAAATAACAAATTAATAAAATAACAAATTAATAAAATAACAAATTAATAAAATAACAAATTAATAAAATAACAAATTAATAGAATATAAAAGTATTTCAATCATTAATACTATAAACATGAAATGTTTAATTACAGGTATTACTGGATTTTTGGGGCCGCATCTAGCTAGAAAATTGCTGAGTGAAAATCACGAAGTATATGGTTTATTGCGTGGAACTAGAGGAAGTGAACAAGAAATAAAAGATTTATTAACAGAAGATGAATTTAAAAAAATAACATTTTTTTACGGAGATATCATACATTTCAGAACAATTGATAAATTGTTTAAAGAAAATACTTTTGATAAGGTATTTCATTTGGCCGCACAAACACACCCCCCAACAAGTTTTAAAGATCCGATAGGAACATGGGAAGCAAATGTCATGGGTTCTATTAATTTAATTACATGTCTTCAAGACCACCAGCCAGATTGCCATTTTATTTTCTGTTCTACTGTAGAAGTATACGGAAATGAAGGTATTGACGAACGAAAAATAAAAGAAACCAATGTTATTTTACCGGCTAATCCTTATGGTGCATCTAAATGCGCAATAGATTTATATATCTGTGAACGAATGAAAAACAAACAAATGAAAGCAACTGTCATAAGACCATTTTGCTTTACAGGTCCAAGAAGAGGTGCACGTTTTTCTATTGCATCAGATGCAGTACAAATAGCAAATATGATGCTTGGCAAACAAGAAAAAGTACTCCAAATTGGTAATTTAGATACAACTAGAGCAGTAACTGATGTCCGCGATATTGCAAATGCTTTTTTCTTGGTTGCTACAAATGAGGAAATATCTAATGGCAAAGTTTATAATGTTTGTGGTGGTGATCCACTCGTAATGCGCGAATATACAAATATGCTAATTGATTTTAGTAAATTAACAGATATTAAAATGGAAATTAATGAAAAATTATGGAGACCGGTTGATATTCAGTATCAAGATGGAGATGCCTCATTTATTAAAGAAGAATTGGGATGGGAACCTAAAATTAAAATTCACGATACAATAAAAGATTTACTCGATTTTTGGTATAATAAATTAAATCATGATTAATTAGTATATAAAATCATTTATCTTAATAATATAAATGATTTTAGTGTGCGGAGCTTCAGGTTTAGTAGGTAAAGAATTATGTTCGTGTCTTGAAAAAAAAGACATAGATTATATTGGAACATATAACAATAATAAAATAGATAAACCTAATTATTTTAAAATAGATTTTTCTAATCCAGATGAATTGGAAACATTTCTAAAAGATAAAAATATAAAATGCTGTGTATTCAGTATAGTCGAAAGATTAACAGATGTTTGTGAAAATGACTGGAATAAAACAAAACAAACAAACATAGAATTAGTTCACATTACAAGTTTTATTTGTAATAAATTAAACATTCGTTTCGTTCATATTTCTACAGATTACGTATTCGATGGTTCTAGACAACCAAATTATCCAGATAGTCAAAAAAACCCTCTACAGAATTATGGTATAAGTAAACTTATTTCTGAATACAGAGTTCAAAAAAATTGCACGAGTTATGCAATTATACGAACACCTGTTTTATATAGTGAAAATAGTAAAATACATGATAATGCAGTTACATTAATAGGTAAAAATGTAATGGATTTAAGGAAACCAACATTGAAAGAGGATAATTATTGTTTAAGAAGACCATTGTTTATAAGAGATTTGGTCGTGTTTATAATAGAAAAATGTTTCTCTGATGATTCTGATATTTTCCATTTCTATAATCCACACAATAAATATTCCAAATTTGAAATGTGTAATAAAATTCAGTCGATTATTCAAAATAAAGATGTTGTTATTGAACCGAATAATGCAAATAATTACGGCATAGCCGCTAGACCATACGATACTGATTTATGTGATAATAAATATGACATTCAAAAATATGAATTCACTGATTTCAATAAAACATTAGAATTATGTTTTGGTAAATATAAATTGTCAAATATCTATAATAATTCTTTCATTATGATTGATCTAGATGGTACTTTAATTAATTCAAGTAAAGTTCATTATGAAGCATACGAAAGAGTGTTTCAAAAAATGAATAAACCTTTTATAGATTTTGAAAAATGGAATAACATTATAAATTCAAAACATTTTGACGATTATATGAAGGATGATATGGAATTTAGTATTCCAGAAATAGTTATGATAAAACAAGAAAAACTAGTCGAGTTTCAAAATACTGAAAATATTGAAATTATAGAAAATGCAGATATTTTCATTAATAAATTAAATGAAATGCGTATCAATTATTGTGTTGTTACAAATACTAGTAAAAAAACAATAGAAATATTTAAAGAAAAACAACCCATGTTAAAATTAATAGATAAATGGATAGTGCGTGAAGATTACCAACAACCCAAACCTAATAGCGAATGCTTTGAACTAGCTATTAAAAAATATGGAAACAATGCAAAAAATATAATTGGAATAGAAGATAGTGAAGTTGGTTTCAACGCATTACAAAATATTGCGTCTTTAATTTTCATGGTTGATAATGACAATGTTTTCAAAAAAAACGATTGTTATATTTTTAATGATTATATTCAGTTATTAAATTTACTCTAATGCAAAATATTTTTCACAATAATAAAAAGCAATCATTAAACTCATTGTTCTTTTTTTGTTGCATTGGAACGTACTATTGTTAGCTAACCAAATACTCAATGTCAATAGCTTTGTTAAATTGTCAAATAAGGTTGTTTCAAATACAAACTCGCATTCTTTTATGAAATCGACGTTCAAATTTTTATTTTCTATATCTAGATTATCTATATTCATATTATCAAATTTACTATATCCCAATAACCCAAATAAAAATTTTGCATAATCATATTCTTTTAAACCAAATAATAATGTTTCTCCAAAAATTCCGCGTGGGTCAATAAAATACATTTGTTCTTGATTTGCTAGAATGTTATTTAAATGAGTATCACCATGTATCAATGAATAGCTATCAATATTTTCTATTAATGGTAATATTTGTTGTTTTATTTTATTTATGTAATATTTTAGATCGCCATTTATTGCTATAGAGTTAACATAATTTATATCTTGTAATAATAATTCATTTGGGTCATATCTCGAAATAAGTTTTGTTTCTATTTCATATAAAACATCCATTTTTATTCGTGTTTTAATCATTTGTTTTGTGTGACAATGTAAATTGCAAATATTATTCAAAAATAATTGCATATATTGATCCAAATTTTTGTCATTTACTATTTCTGTTAAAATAGTAGTATTTTTTAAGTATTCCATTTTTATATAGCCATTGCTAGTTTTAACGATGGATGGAATATTGAAATCAATATTATTGTTGTTAACGTAATTATAAAATAATATTTCGTTGTTTATTTTATTATTACCTTTTTCGTTCTTACCTCTTTTTATTACATAATTGCTGTCAATTATCAAATCATTAAATATAAAACCATAATTGTGCAAGTTCATATTATTTATATGTTTAAATATTTAAATATTATATAACAATAAATTTAAAATGAAAAGAATCCGTTTTATAAAATCGTCAGGAACATTAGTTGAAAAAAATGTCACAAAATATTGTGAACAACCAGAAGACCAGTTTATTGAAATGTATTTACCTGATAATGAAAAATATATAGTAGTTGACGAAAATGAAGAAGCTGATATATGTTTTTTTAGTGTACAATTAGAAGATGAAAGTTTATTACGCAGTAATGAATTAAATATATTTTTTAGCATTGAAAATTATGAGCATTGGGGACCATTACGAGGACACTATAAACATTATAACAAATTTGGTGTATATGGTACTAAAAAAAAAGATATTTGCATAAGCAGTAATCATAGTATACCAAGTGAAACGCCTGATTATAAAATTATCCCCAATATTTATTGTAGAATAAATCATTATGAAAAAGTAAAAGAATATTGGAAACAAAAGTATCATGTTCCCTTTTCAGAAAAAAAATTCGTACTTTTTACAAGTAGAAATCCAGCAAATCAAAATAAATTAACGTTACACAACTTATTAGAAAAAGTTGGTGATGTTCATTTTATAGGTGAACATAAAGAATTAGAAAATGTAAGTTGCTACCATAGCGAAGAAATGATAAAAGTGTTTAGTCAATATAAATTTATTGTATCATTTGAAAATAGTCATAACACGGGATATATTACCGAAAAAATCTTCAATGCTTTGTTAGCACAAACAATACCTATATATGATGGAGCACCAGATATTGACGAGTTTATAAACAAACAACGTTTTATTGGGTGTGATAAAAATATTATTCAAAAAATAAAATTTTTAAAAGATAATGAAAAAATGTACAATTATATGATAGAAAGGGAAGCAATCAATGAAAAATATAAAAATATAAAAGTAGATTATTCCTTGAAATAACCAATTGTATTCAACGTTACCATATATTTTTATCATGAAAATTTAAAACGCTGACTTTAAATATCAAGTGTTATAAATGTATTCCATCTATATTTATTCTGTTCTTCTCTAAAAATAGATAAATAATCTATATCATTATTTTCTTTAAAAAAACTATGACAATCAAAATATCCCTCACCTGTTTTTATCTTTCCTGGATAAATATTTGGAAAAATATGATAATTCGTAATTTTATTTAATATTTTTTGTTTATTGTCATTATTAATAGAATATAATCTATCGTGATTATTTTTTAAATGTTCTATTGTATAATGCGAACCACAATTTACAGGATAATTGTCATTTAAAAAAACTTTACTTATTTTTTTTTTTATACATTGCATTATCCTTAAAGCAGCGTTTTGATGACAATCAAAAAAACAAAGTATGTCATTAGAATTATAACTACTGACATCTACGATTCCAAAATCTTTAAAATTATTTCCCATGTAATATGTTGTATTAATATTATCATCTCTATATCCATTTGCAGGTATATTCCTGGGGTCTAAACATATGATTTTACAATTTGGTAAAGTTTTTCGAATTAATAATGTAGAAATACCATTCCACACTCCCGATTCAATTACAACTTTTGGTTGATATTTATTTAATATAAACCATAGTGAAAATAAATCCGGGGCTCCCATTCCACCATTGTTATTTTTAAAATCAGAAGAATAGATATTATTTATAAACATTTTCAAATCATCTTCAGTGAATTCCATTATAATATTTGTTTATAAATTGTAAATAAGTTTTTAACGTAAAAATATAAGTTATAATTATTAAATACACTATTTTTACTTAAACTATAGTTCTTCCCTTTTGCAGTTCCCAATCTTTTTCCTTTCTATCTATATTATCATTTCTATATTTGACAGAATTCAGTACGTGAGGCGTTACATTTAATTTCTCCATTTCAAATATTAAACTAGTAACGTCTTTGGGAAAACATGTTCCTCCATACCCCTTTTTTCCATCATGACCAGGAACATAACTATGACTATGTAATATACGTTCATCATTACATGCTAATTTTCTTACATTTTCGTATGTTATATTGTGCGTTTGACAAAATTGATACATTTCATTGCAAAATGATATTTTAGTTGCTAAAAATGAATTTTTAAATAATTTAATCATTTCGGCTTCTTTATTCATTACAAAATGAATATTATTATTAGTTATTTTTTTATTTTTATGAGCTAATGAAAATAAGGTTGTTATTTTATCTTTAAATATTTCATCTTGTTTTTCATCGTTTTTCAGTCCAAAAATCCAATCTTTATTATTAATAAAATCTTGCAAATAATTTTTTTCTGTTAAAAATTCCGGCATAAAAAAACAATTTAATGAATCACTTGTTCCAACAGGTATTGTTGAACGTAAAACAATATGTCCGTCATAATCAATTTTATTTAAATCATTAACTACACTTTGTACTATATCTAAAAAACATTCACCATTTTCTTTCATTGGTGTTGGTACACTAATAAAAATAATTTCACAATTAATCATATCATTTAATGATGTACCTTTGGGTTTACACATTTCGGGATTAATATCGTATGCATATATTTCAACATCATTGCATTCTAGTTGCATTGTTGCTTTACCTACAAAACCATTACCAATAATTCCTATTTTCATTATACTAAAATAGGAATTATATTTAAATTATAAAATTAGTGTTAATTAATTAGTGTTAATTAATTAGTGTTAATTATCGTATAATATGCGTGAAATCATTGTATTCCATGCTTGCTTACTATCAACATTTCTTTGGTACCATTCGTAACATTCTCTGGACATTGTTTCCCAATGTTCCTTTGAATTATTGTTTATTTTTTCTTTAAGTTCATCTGGACTATTCGCTATCAAATAATGAACGTTTTCTTTTAATGGCTCCATATATGAGTCGACTGATACTTCATTAGTAACAATAGGAATTGTTCCAAATGCCATTAGTTCTACTTCACGATGGCACTTTGAACCATAACCGCGTAAACATAATCCATATTTAGATTCACGCAATTTCATTAAATATTCACTATGTGAAAATTTATGTTTGCTTCCTTTTGTACAATGATATTCACCTAATACATTTTCCCACGAACTATTATCCCTATATTTATTTTGAACATCGTTTTCTATATTTCCAATAAATATTGATTCTATTGTTCTATCATCATAAGTTGTTATGCCTTTTTCTTTCAAAATTTTTTCGAGAACCATTGGTTTTCTAGGCCAAAAAATCCATGGTTTTACATTTGTATTTGAAAAATGGTTTGCTATTTCTTTACCTTCTTTATTTATATCTCCATTTCCAATAAGTAATGTTGATGCATTATTTATTTCATTATTTAACCATTGTAATGTAGGTCGATCATAAGTTAAAATATTTGGCTCTAACCAACAATGAACACTATTTGTGTTATAAATCATATCAACGTCATTATTATTAATTTTCATTAGTAAAGCTAATTCGCGATAACTATCATTTTTGTGGTAACCCAACCCCTGTAATGGTTGTTTCGGTATCTTTAAAATCCATTTATTATGAATTACACGAAATACAATTGCTAATGATTTATACATTTTTGCATTTATCATGTGTTGAATAATTGTATTGTTAAAATACTCAAATCTTTTATCATGGAAATGAGTATGAACAAATTTAATTGGTTTATCTTTGTAATATAATGTATCATTTGGTTTTGATGTAATATATGAAGCAATTTTTTCTTTTGGTTCATCGGCAATAATCATTCTCCAACACTGAAAATTATAATTTTCTGGAAATTCAAAATAATCATATTTTTTTACAAGATCTTCTATTGATGCTTGATCATAATAACGTGATGTTTTTGTAAATTCGACCCAATCAAGTGGTACTTGTTTATTATTTGTCCATATCATACCACCATTGTAATAACCAGTATTGTCAATATGTTCTTGTGTAATATATTGTCTCGAAACACCTAGTGATTTTTCACTTATAACGTCATCAATTATACCTAATATAATTATATCACTATCTAAAAATAACGTATCATTTTCACTTTCCAATGCCTTCGAAATTATCCTAGATTTGGACATTTGAAATTCAGACCATATATTCATTTTATCCATTTGAAATCTATTTAATCCATGATATTTGTCCAATTCTACAATCCAATGTATATTTAGACGTGGTTGTGGAGTAATATTTTCGATTATTTTTTTTGTTTCACTATCACTTATAATATAAATATTTTCATTACTATGATATATAGAAAGTGATAGTAATAATCCAACTAATTCAAAAGCACAATTAGATGTACACATTGTGCAAAATGATGACGGCTTCATTATGTAAATGAATAAATTTATATTTTTATATATTAAAATCTATAATAATTAAAGATTATTTTAATTATTATAATGGAAAAAATCGATTAATTATTATTCTTTTGTGGCAATTAATTTAATTTGCAAATTTTTCGTTTTACTTGCGTATTCTGTACATTTATCATGAAAACCAGGTTTATTCCATTCAGATTCCCAGTTTGGTGGCCATTGATGACGAAAAGGAACACAACTGAGTACTTTAAAACCAGTTAATGTAGCTAAATTTCCAAATGTCATTGGACACCATGTATGTAAATGCTGATTTATATCATTTTCTTTATAATAAAACAAATTTTCAGAAGGTTGTTCACATGGTATTACAATTACTAATGTACCACCGATTTTCAATTTTTTATATAAATTGCTTAAAACATCAAATGGTAAACGAACGTGTTCTAATGCATGATTAGATATTATACAATCAATTGTATTATCATCGATTTCATCAAAGTTGTCAAAAACTTCAACACCTTTTGATTTTATTTCATCCCATGCGGTTTTATTTATTTCAAAACCTATTCTACGCTCATTATTAAAATGTTGCAAAAGATAACCGCCACCACAACCAAAATCCATTAAAACATCAGTATCTTTTACTTCTTTTTCAAATTTAAACTTATTTAAATGTCCGCCAACTGCTCCTATATTTTTTTGCCAATCAAAATATTCTTTATCGTATCCTATCATGATTATAATTATTTACTTTATAATATCTTTAATATATAATATTATGTTTTATTATGTTTTAAATATGTTAACACATATTTAATTTAAAAATACTATATTGTAATATATATGTGCGGCATAATAGTATCTACAGAAATTATACAAGACGGGGTTGATATTTTTTTAAAAAAACGTGGGCCAGACTGCACAAATAAAATAACATATAATAATATACATTTTGCACACTATTTACTTCATTTAACAGGTGAAAAAACTTTACAACCATTAATTGAAAATAATAAAGTTTGCATTTTTAATGGTGAAATTTACAATTATAAAGAAATATTTAAAGATGCGAAATCAGACGTATATAGTATAATGAAAGCATATGAATTATATGGTGATGATTTTATAAAATACTTAGATGGTGAATTTGCTATAGTATTTTTTGATTTCGATAATAATAAATTAATAATTTCGGGCGATATATTTAAAACCAAACCTTTATTCTACCATGTGAGTAATGATAATATTACAATATCTAGTTATAAGTCATCTTGTTTTAAAATAAAACAACAAAAATACAATAGTATAAACGCTAATGAAACATTAATATTTGATTTAAATACTTATGAAATAATAAAAAAAGATAGAATATATGATTTCGATTTAAATCAGTATAAAACATCATATGATGACTATATTGATGCGTTTGAAAAATCTGTATTAAAAAGATTACCTGAAACTTCAATACCATTAGTTACATTAAGTAGTGGTTTAGATAGTGGTGCGATTGCATGTTGTTTAAATAAATACAATAAAAAATCATTGTATATGACAATAAATAAAAATGAAGATGATAATGTAATACAAGAAAGAAAAAAAATATTAGGTGATCATTATATATTAAATTTAACAAATGATGAAAAACACAATTGGGGTAATTATTTAAAAAAAAATTGTGAACCATGTTTTTGGGACTGGAGATATCATCCACGCTTAAAGAAAATAGACGATGCGTTTAAAATGGGTTCAATGCTTGGTAAAAGTAAAATTCTAACCGAAACAAAAAAAATTGATAACAATATAAAAGTACTATTATCAGGAATTGGTGCCGATGAAATAATGGCACATCATTCTTTTTATGCTTATGGTTGTGGTAATGTTGATGTCTTTCCTGATAATTTAAAGGATGTATTTCCTTGGAAAAATTTTTATGAAGGGACAATGGATAATTATATAAGAGGAGATGAATATGTAGGTGGATGTTTTAGTTTTGAAACAAGATATCCATTTTGTGATAAAGATGTAGTGCAAGAATTTTTATGGTTGAAACCAGAATTGAAAAATATATATAATAATTCTAATTATAAACCATCGTTACTATATTATTTAGATAAACATAAATTTCCATATTGTAAACGTAAATTAGGGTTCAATGTTTAAAATCTATGTATATGTGTTTAAAATAAATAATTTAAATAATTTTTTATTTTAATGAAAACAATATTAATTATACCATATCGTGATCGTGTTAACCATTTGATGTATTTTTTAAATAATTCATTACCTAAATTAGTTGAGGCAATTCCTAATTTAGAAGTTATAGTAGTTGAACAAACACATGGTAAACGTTTCAATCGAGGTGCTACTATAAATATAGGTTATGATTATTATAAAAATGATGATTACTATTATATTACTCAAGATGTAGATGTTAATCCGCAAATACCAGAAGCTATTAATTTTTATGCGAATGAAGTAAAAGATAATAAATTTTTGGGGATTTATAGTGATGGTGACACATTGGGTGGAATTGTCAAATTTTTAGGAAGTACTTTTAGTAAAACAAATGGATTTCCAAATGATTATTGGGGGTGGGGTCATGAAGATAAAGAACTAGAAAATCGTGCCAGACATTTTAATTGTGAAATAGAAAAACTAATAACATTTCATGAATTTGATAGAAAAAAAAAGTATTTTAAAATTTTTGAAGATAATCATATTAGAGAAGAATGTGGTAAATGGCATGATGCATATGCAAATTTTGATAGACATAGTAAAGATGTTCAAATCATTAATATAAAAAATAATGGACTAACTACATTAAAATACAAAATTATAAAAGAAAGTATTTTAAAACCAAATGTAAAAAAAATTAAGGTTGAAATATTATAATAGTTTATTTTGATATTAAACAATAATATACAATAGTAAATAAATGTATATTATTGTATTGGCAGGAGGTATGGATAAAAATAATGAACCTAATATTTTTGTAAAAAAACGATTAGATAAAACTATTGAATTATTTAATTCGAATACTTTAATAATAATTTTAGGTGGAGGAACATATCATAAGCCACCAGGATTAGATGCAAATCAATATGTAATGCATGAATCAACTAGTTGTGCTAATTATTTAATCAATAAAGGTATTGATCCTAATAAAATAATACGTGAATGGGCATCATATGATACAATAGCTAATGGCTATTTTACCTTTTTAAATTATATAATACCATTTAAAATAAATGAATGTAGTGTAATAACTTCTCAATTCCATATGAAACGTACACAAACAATATTTAATTATTTTAATAACCTGATTTCAAACAACAAAGTAAATTTGAAATATATAGAAACAGAAAATGTTATAGATGGAGATATCTTAAAAATTAGATTAGAAAGAGAAGAAAATAGTAATAATAGTTTTAAAAAAAATATAGTTTCTGTTAAAGATACACTAGAAAAATTTAGTTTGTGGTTTTATACAGAACATAATGCATATAAATCAAATATAAGTTATTATAAAGATTATTCTATAAATAATACGTATTAATAATAATATAAAAAATTTTGATTATAGGAATATATAATGAGTGATATATTGTTTATTTTGGGAAATGGTCCATCTTTATCAAATATCATGAATAATGATAAATATCTTGAATATGTGAAACAACACGATACATTTTGTTTGAATAGTTTTTATAAGATGATGAAAAAATATGATTTTACACCAACTTATTATGGTTGTTTTGATTATATAGTAAATGAAAGTATGAAAAAAGATTTTTCAAAATTAGTATTGGAAGAAAATGGAATAAAAGAACTCTATTTTATAGGAAACCAAAGAATGGGACAATTGTCATATTCCGAAGAAGTACTTAATAATGATAAATTTGTTAAATTTAATTTTAAAGATCAAGGTATGGATGGATTTAAAGAAATTTCTAAAAGTTTTGATAGTTTTGCAAATACTGGTTCATCTGGTGCAAATGCATTGCAAATAGGAATTATGAAAGGTTATAAAAAAATAATATTATTAGGTTGTGATTGTAATTATATAGAAAAGGTGGATGGAGCTAATGTTAACTCATCAGGACAATTAGTAATAAAAGACAATGTTAAAGAAAATCCAAATTATTGGTTTCCTGAATATCATTCTAATGGAGATACATACAATTTTCCAAAAACGCAAATATATCAAATAGGTAGTTGGAAAAATATTTATAACCATTGTCCAAAAGATGTGGAAATATTGAATTGCTCAGAAATAAGTCAAATACCATATTTTAAGAAAATAAATATAAATATATGCATAGAAAATGAATATAAGAAACAGGTTTTAATTCTTTTATGTGGTCTTCCTAGAACATTTAAACAATGTTCTCAAAATATAATGCAAACATTAATAACATGTAATAGTAAATATAATTTTACAATTATTGTATCAACAGATAAAACTTTTGCTAATAAAGAAAAATGGTGTAATAAAACGGATGAAAAAAAATATGATAATATAGAAGAGTTAGAAAATGATTTACATAAATGTTATACTACAACAAATTGTAATATAAAAAAAATATTATATTCATCATTACATGAAGCTCCTGGATCTATTTTTCAAGTACGATTAAAATCAATTTTAGAATATTGTGATTTAAATAAATTAAATTTTGATAAATATATTTTTATTAGACCTGATATAGTTTTAAATAAACAAATTAATTTAGATGTTTACAATAATGTATTTCATTTAGTTCCTGGTCCGGGTAATCTTACTATTCCTAGTAGTCGTAATTGGATGGGAGCAGATTGGGATTATATGTGGATTGGTTGTAAAGAGAGTTTTATGCTTTGGGTATATCCATATATATTAGAACCTCGTTGGGAAATAACAAATGTAGTTGATAATGTATATACAAAATTATGGAAAAAACAAATTCCTCTTAGTGATGATGAAGCATATAAAATAAATCAATCTCATAATTGTTTAGGAGTAACTAATCATTCCTTGTATGAATATTATGCTAGAATTATAAAATTTTTAATTATGTTAAAAATTAAATTTACAAATAGTAATGATATAGTGGCTTCAGTAATTAGATAAATATTATATTATGAAATGTTAACTCATCAGTACAATTGATAATAAAGGTAATGTTAAAGAAAATCCGAATTACTGGTTCCCAGAGTATTATTCTAGTGGCGATACATACAATTTCCCACAATTACAAAAATATCAAATAGGTGGATGGAAGAATATTTTTGATAATTGTCCAGAAGATGCGGAAATATTGAATTTCACAGAAATAAGTCAAATACCATTTTTTAATAAAATAAAGTTAAAAAGAATTTATAGTATAATAATATATGAAAATTTTATTTTACACAGATTCGCGTGGAGAACATGCTGTAAATTTTAAGGGACCAATTTTTCCAAAAAAATTTAAAAACAAATATTCCAATAAACATGATATTGATTTATTGTTGTGTCCATTTAAATGGACTACCTTAATTGATTTTATCTATTTATGTAAAAAAAATATAATTGATATTCAATCATATGATTTAGTTATTTTATATGCAGGTATTGTAGATTTTTCACCTAGACCTATAAGTGGTTTTAATAAAGCATATAATGGTAGTGATGAATCCGTCATAAATATGAAACGATTACAATATGCTTCTAATAATAAGATAAATAACAATAAAAAAAAAATTTTTGAAAGTTTGGTAGATTCTGAAATATTACAGAAACATTTAAATAGTATAGACACGACTATATATGAAAATGAATATACTAGATCTTTAATTAATAATGAAATAATGGAAAAAACTATTATACCATTCTTACAAATGATTGACAAAAAAATGATATATATCAATTGTAATAAAATTCATCCAACTTGGGAAGGAAATTATCTTGAAATTAATCCGAATGGAAGACCGAAAAATATTAATAATATAACTAATTATAATGATATTTTAAATTATAAAATATCCAATATAATTGATTTGTCAATATGGGATAATGATTTAATTATTAAAAATACAATTGATAATATGCATTTAACATTTGAAGGTTCAGAATATATATATAATAAATTAATTGAAATAATTGAAAAACGTAATTTTGTATTATAAAAATGATTTCAACCTATCCAAAACTTTAATACTTACTTTATCGACTGCTTCTAATGTATTAGAACCATTATGTGTTCCAAAAATATTCTGTTTAAAATTTCTTAAAATATTATCGTAAGACAATGGTTCTTCTTCAAATACATCAAAACCAACACTATCTATGAATTCATTTTCTAATAACTGAATTACATCCTTTTCGCATATTATCGGTCCTCTTCCAACATTAATTAATTTTACCCCTTTTTGACATAATAGTATTTTTTCTTTGTTTAATAAGTGATATGTATGTTTGTTTAAAGGACAACATGTAATAACATAATTAGCATTTTTTAAACAATTTTCTAGTATATCAATATTAATATCATTATATTCTGATTTTTTATCAAGATATAATGGGTCTGAAACCCAAATATCCATATTAAATGCTTGTAACTTGCGAACAATACATTTTCCAATATCACCAAAACCAACTACACATATTTTTTTTCCGGTTAATGTTTCACCACATGGTTTAATCCATTCGTTATTAACAACAGAATTATGAATAGTGTGTAATTGTCTTGATAAGCAAAGCAAATATCCAATTGCTACATCGGATACTTCTTCGCCGAACATTTGCGGTGTATTACAAATTGGAATATTCAATTCTTTACAGGCATCAAAATCAACATTGTCTGTACCAACTCCCCATTTTACACAAGCTTTTAAATTACCTTTAATACCTGCTTCAAACACATGTTTAGTAGCAGGATCATCACCAATAATCCAACCATCATATTGACCAATAATTTTACATAAATCTTCTTCTGTCATTATTTGCTGAAAATCTGGAATGGTTATTTTAAAATCATATTGTTCTAGTAAATCTTGATAACGTGATATTTGTTTAATCATTGGAGGACATGTTAACAATATATTGTATGTCATATATAACAATATATTGTTAAATATTTAAATATTTAAGCGCAAATAACTATTACAGCATTTTTTTAGAAGTTGTTTCTTCTAAATCTAAATTTTTAACATCATCTATTAACGGAATACCTATTTGTTCGTTCAAAACTAAATAATCAAATAATTCAGAAACAACTCCTCTCCCTCCGTTATTGTTTAAAGGTTTACTATTCTTTTTTACACATAATGGTGAATCGTTGGGACAAAAAGCGTGGCCTACATTATTAAAAACTTCTATATCAAATATATCATCTCCTACATAAATAGTGTCTTCACTTTTAATATTATATTCATCTAATATTATTTTTAATACATCTATTTTATTCATTTTTCCATTTGTTGTTCTTCCAGAATAAAATTTAATATTTCTGGTTTCAGCCATTTTTTTATTCCATATGTCACCACTTAAAAAACAAACGTTAATGCCAACTGCTTTAAATCTTTTAATTGCTGTAAAATCTTTATCGTTATATTGTTTATAAACTGTATTCCCTGTATGATCATAATATTTAGTTCCATCTGTTAAAACACCATCAATGTCTAAAATAAGTAATTTTATCATATAATAATTATCTATATATTTTTAAAAATAATTCAACGAATTCTATATCAATTTCTAAATCGCTTATAATAGTTGTTAATAAGTACTCGGCAAATATAGCATCCTTTTTATTGTTATATCTTTTAATACATTTTTTTGCAATAGTATCAATTACATTAAATAAATTACTTATTCGTTTTAGATTATGTGTATTTGTTATTATGAACCAATCATTAACAACGCCATTAACAACGCCAAAATTATTAGTATATTGGTTACATATAACTTTATTAATGTCTATTTTATTTAAATATATTGGCGTTCCTAATACTAAATCATATCTTAATCTAATAGTGATATCATAATTATTCTCACTTTTCTCTATAAAGTTAATATATGATTTATATAAACTATAAAACATAGAACAATATCCATAGATTCTACCTTGATCACGTTGATAAATGTTTATCAATTCCTCTGCCTTTTTTAAAATTATCGGTTTTGATTCTTCATAATTTTCTATAAATATATTATTTGTATTAAATATTTTTTTAACATTTTGAATATCATCATTTGATATTTTACTATTAATGTCCATATAATCTATTATTTCTTTTTGTGAATACATTTTTTTATTAACATATTTACCAGTTATATCCCAAAATGTTAAAAATATATCAAAATCAAAATCTTTATTATTTTCTATTAGATGTTTTTTTATAGATGCAAATGCTTTGTCATAATGTTTTATACATCCTGAATAAATTAATGCAACCTTTTTAGTCATATATTATATAAATAAATGTATTTAAATGTATTTAAATAATAAAAACATAAGTATAACTAATATCTTTATACATGAATAATATTATTAATATATCTAAATTATTTTCTAATATTCCTACAGAAAATATATTATTTCAAGAAAAAGAAAATATAATAGTTGGTAATATTTGTAATATTTATTATTATACTATTATTTTAAGTCAGGATAATAGTACTGATATTAAAGAGATTATTTTAAAAATCAGTAATTTTGATAATGTTTTATCTATAGATGCAACAGAATTAAATTTATATGAAAATGAACTATACTTTTATAATAACATTAGTAAAATAATCAATAATATTAAAATCCCCGTATTTTACGGGAGTTTTAAAGAAGAAAATAAGCATGGTATTTTATTGGAAAATTTATCACAAAATTATAATGGCAATTTTAATAAAAATTTAAATACTGATATACAATTAATCATAAAGGTGTTAGAGTATATACATAATTTACACAATACATATTATTTTAATAACGCCGATGAAATTATTGATTGTATGAAAAAATTAAAGAAAGTAAACGAAATAGATCATTATTCTAATTTAATAAATAAACAATTTAATAATTTTATGAAATTAAATGATGATTTAACAGAAAAAAACAAACAGATTATTTTAAATATTTATAACAATTTTGATAATTTATTAAAAGAATCTTCTACCTTTCCATTATCATTTTGTCATGGCGATTTAAAATCTGGTAATATATTTTTTAAAGACGATACAGAACCATATTTCTTTGACTGGCAGTATATCCATTTAAATAAAGGAGTTAGCGATATTGTATTTTTTTTAGTAGAATGTATTGAATTCAATGAACATACAACCGAAATAGTAGAAAAATATTATTTTAAATTATTGACAGAAAAACACCCAGAAATAACATATGAAACTTATAAAAAAGATTTTATCAATTCATTATGTATTTTTCCATTTTTTGTTATGATTTGGTTTAATAGTAAACTAGAATATCGTTCCAAAGATAATGATTACAAAGATTCCCCTACAAGATTTATGAATAATTTATTATTATATTTAGAATATTATTTGTAAAAATATATAAATATATAAAAATATATTTATATATTAAAAATGACGGAATGTTTATTAATAACACATCAATTTATTAAAAAAGATGAATCGTGGAAATATAAAGTTTTTGATTTTTGTATGAATTACTATAAAAAACAGAATCCAAATGCTTATATTATTTTAACTGGTCATGGTATTAAGCCATTAAAAACAACATTAGATTGTTGTGATTGGTTTTATTGGTCTGATGAAATAATTGAAAATGACATTAATAGGGGGCATCCCAAACTAGTAACTATAGGATTAGAACATGCTAAAAAAAAGGGGTTTACATATATATGTAAAACTAGATTAGATAGTATTATAATGATACCTAATATAGTAGATTATTGTCATAGAAAATTAATAGAAAGTAAAAAAATAATGATAAATACTCATTATTATAAAAATAATTATTTGCTTATGGATTTATTTATGTATTCAAAAACTGATGATATGTTAAAGATGTTTAATCCAAACAAATGGGTAGTTAATTGGGACAAAAGTGGAATGGGTCCTGTTGCTAATAATTTATTTGAAGATATATTAAATAAAAAATTATTATTTCCTTTTAATTTAGAATTTTGGGAAAAACATTTGAATGACAATATATTATTTTTATCACCAGAACATGTTAAGTGGGTTGACTTTAGAACACATAAAAATATTATTAACAATATTAGAATTGAGGAATGTAATAAATATTTATGGAAACATTAAATATCATTTATATCCATTGAATAATTGAAAGTAATAAAATCTTCTTTATAAAACTCTTGTATAATCATCTTGGTTTCTTCATCATAAAAATTACTTTTTTTTTTGCTATAATTTGTTTTTCTATTATGTATAGAGATATTATTAGGAATATTTATTATATTGGAAATTTTATTAAAATCTTCATAAAAATTTTCGAATCTACAAATATATAAATTTATCGTTATATCACATTTAATCTGTTGTGTTAGTGATTTGAAATGTATATCATCTTTTATTTTAGTATTATTAAATTTTAAGCAAAATTCTTTAAAATTTTTAAAATTAAGTAATTCAGCTGACCATCCATGATGAGATTTTACATCCGTAAATTCAACATACGATGATAGAAATCTTGTATATGGATTTCTAACAAAACAAAAAAATACATAATCTTTACAAAATGGATATTTTTTTATTGTATTATTTATGTTCATATGATATAAATGTGGTTTTGCCATTATCCCATTATCCCATACTATCTTATCATTCTTGCAAGTTTGATTTAAATAATTGTATATACTGGTTGAACCGGTTCGCGCGTTTGCTATGAAAACAAATTTTCTTGTTATATTGATGAAGGGCATTATATAATTATTTTATGTTATAATTATTTTATGTTATAATTATTTTAAATACTTTATATTATGATTTAATTCATCTGGAGTTCCAACAACATAGTATTTTTCATTATTTAAAAATTCATACTTTGTAACCTTCATTCCATTTCTTATTAAATAATTATAAGTTAATGATAAATAATATTCATTATTGGTTTTTATATTATTATTAATTAAATATTCTGTTGATTCTATCATATATTTGCCTTGCTTCCAATAATGAACACCAATCAAGGCATTATTACTAATTACTTCTTTTTCTGCTAATTTTAATCCAACGTCATTATCATCTGTTTTTATATAACTATAGGTTGGATTATTTTTTTTTTCTGTTAAAACTATTCCATCACTATCTGAACTCATTATATGATTAATAAAAAAACTAGGATTCCAGTCAAATATTTGGTCACAATTTATTATTAATAATGGATTATCATTATTAATTAATTTTTTGGCAAATAAACATGTTTGAGCACACCCATCAGTATAGTGATCTAGTATTATTATATTTTGTTCATTTTTTACATATTTTTTTAGTTTATTTTTAAATTCGTCTTTATCATTATCTACTTTTTGAATTATAAAAATAAAATTACAATCTGGTAATTTTAAACTATTTATTAATCGTTCAATCATTGTAATTCCGTTGATTTCTATTAATGGTTTGCATGTTGTATAACCAGCGTCTTTAAATCGTTGTCCCTTACCTGCACATGATATTAAAATATTTAATGAACTTAAATAGGTTTTAGTCATATTATATAAATATAAATATAAATGATATTAGTAATACCTTTATGTGGAATTAGCGATGAACATTTTTGTAAACCATTAACAATTGTAAATGGCAAAACTATTTTAGAATTAAGTTTAGAGAATTTAGTTATGGATTCAAGCAGTAAAATATTTTTTATTTTAAAAGAAATACATATATTAAATTATTCGTTAGACACACATATAAAGAATTTATTTAACCATAAATATAATATAACTATAATAACCTGCGATTATACAACACAAAGTATGCCAGAAACATTAATGTTAGCAAAAAAAGAATTATTAGAATTTGAGAATGAACAAATAATAATTTATACTCCCTATATTTATTTAAGTGAAAAACTCGATTTAAATCAACTAAAAAATAATTTAATAGTTACGTTTAAATCAAATAGTAACTCTCATAGTTATGCGAAAATAGATAATAACAATAACGTATTGAGTATACAAGAAAAGAAAGTAATTAGCGATAATGCATTAATTGGGTTATATAGTTTCGATAATGTTAAAATGTTGTTTTACTATTTAAATGAAATGTTTGATAAAAAAATCAAATTTAATAATAAGTTCTATTTATCGATGTTATATAGTTTAATAATTAAAGATAATATAGTTGTAAAAAATTATCATATCGAATATATGTATCCATTAGGAAATATAAAGGAACAATTTTTAATAAATAAATTATATTTTAATAAATTGGATAAAGATAAAATAATAGGATTAGCATCAGATCATTCTGGGTATAATGCTAAAAATGTTATGATAAACGTGTTAAAACGTCTTGATATTAAATTTATAGATTATGGATGTTTTTCTGATAAAAATTGTGATTATTATGAATATATAGATAATTTATGTAATGATATTAAAATGAATAAACTCCAATATGGTTTTGGGTTTTGTAGAACGGCACAAGGTGTAAATATATGCGCAAATAAACATAGCCATATAATTTCGGCATTAATATATGATGATTTTTCTGCTCAAATGAGTGTAGAACATAATGGTGCTAATTTTTTTTGTTTTCCGGAAAAAGATTGTAGTATTGATAAATTCAATAATTATATAAATATTATATTAAATAACACATTCAATGGTGGGAGATTTCTAAGTAGATTAATCAAAATGTACAATTTTATTTATGAATAATTTTATTTATGAATAATTTAAATACATATTTACTATTTAACATATAAAATGAAAATATGTATTATTGTCCCAATCAAGCATAATTCTGAACGTGTTCCTGGAAAAAACTTCCGCGATTTTAATGGAAAACCTTTGTTTCATGTAATTTTAAATACACTTTTGAAAAGTAAATACATTAATCATATTTATATAGATACAAATAGTCCTATTGTAATGGACTCGGTTGAAACAGATTTTAAAGATACAATAATATCCATATATAAACGACCTTTAGAATTACAACCAGGTGATACCCCAACAAATGTATTACTTGAAAATATAATAACAAAAATGAATTTAGGTTATGATTATTATTTGCAAACACATGTTACAAATCCTTTATTAAAAGTAGAAACAATAGATGAATGTATTGAAACTTTTATGGAAAAAGAAAAAGAGGGTTACGATAGCTTGTTTACAGCAAAACAACTTCAAACAAGATTATATACAAATCAAAATAATAATGTATCAGCATTAAATCACAATATAAATGAACTCATTCCAACTCAAAATCTTGAACCTTTATATGAGGAAAATTCGTGTCTATATATTTTCAAAAAAGATATTTTATTTGAAAGACATCATAGAATAGGTAATAAACCATATATTCATGTAATGAATGATATTGAATCTAGTGATATTGATATAGAAAGTGATTTTGTATTAGCAGAACAATTACATAAATATCACGGATTAAATAATGCGAATAACGTATTAATTACTGGAGTAAATGGAGATATTGGTCAAGCAATAGCAAAAGAATTCAAAAAATATAATTGGTTTGTTATTGGAATAGATATTGTAGAAAATACAAACACAGAATGCATTAATCAGTTCATACAATGTGATATAAGTAATCCTGAAAAGATTAAACAATTAATGAACAATTTACAAATAAATAAATTAGATTGTATTGTGAATAATGCTGCCATTCAAATATGTAAACCAATGTGGGAATTAGATATAAATGATTGGGATAATACTATGAATTGTAATTTGCGTCCTACATACTTATTTACAAAATATGGATTAGATCTTTTGAAAAAAAGTAATAATCCTAATATTATTAATATTGGTTCTGTTCATTCTCAAGCCACATCTAATAATATATCAGCATACGCATGTTCTAAATCGGCGCTGATTGGATTAACAAAAAACATGGCTTTAGAATTAGCTGAATTTAATATTCGTGTTAATAGTATATCTCCTGGAGCAATTAATACAAAAATGTTAAGAAATGGATTAATGCGAGGTCATGTAGGTAATGGAAATATGAATGAACAAATAAATGCATTATCAAGCAAACATATATTAGGAAATATAGGAACACCTCAAAACGTATCGGAGTTTGTATATTATATTATAACTAATAACTTTATTACTGGAGCAAATTATATAATGGATGGGGGAGCATCAATTAAGTTATCGACTGAATAAATGCTTCAAATATAAAATATACATTTTATTTTATATATTTGCTATACTTTCATTAACCCCAGTATATTTAGTGTCTATTAATAATAATTTTCCATTTTCATTATTATTATTTAGTAAAGAAGAACTAGTAATTAGTAGTTTATTCATGTTTACACCACCAAAACAGCAACAAGTTGGATATGTAAAAGGAACGTCTATTTGATTAAATAAACTATTGTTTTTATTATAAATATCTATTCTAGAACCTCCCCATAAACAGCTATAGTAATTATCCATTTTATCAATAGTCGCTCCATCAGGGTTTACATCATAATAAGTATTTATTATTTTTACTTTTTTGTTTTTTATTGTAAAAATTTGTTTTTTTAGTGAATCACATGCGTATAATTTATTATCACTATTAAATGCCAATCCATTAGATATGCAAATATTATCTTTTATTGTTTCAAAATTTCTTCCGTTAAATTTATATATTGCTCCTATGTTAGCTTTTTCATTTTTATCCATAGTTCCAATGTAAATATTTCCATTCCTATCACATTTTCCATCGTTGCATCTAACATTCGTATCATCTATTTTTTTTAAATAAATAAATTTACTTATTCTATAATCATAAATACCAATTCCATCCTCGACAGCTACAACCATTTTATTTATGTCTAGTAAGTACAAACAAGTAGGTTTTTTTTTCAATGTATATTCAGTTATAATATGGTCATTCAATGATTTTATTTTATTATTGTTAATATCTACCCAATAAAATGTTTGATTCATATAATTCCATAAAGGAGATTCGCCAAGTATATTATCATTATCTATAATCATACTTATACAAAAGAACAAAATATCTTTATATTTTGTCCTTTTGTATTTTATATCATATGTAATTTTAATAGTAATTATATATTAGATGTTCAAAAATTGTAATTTGTAATTATTATAAAAGATTTGAACATTTGTTACTATTTTATATTAAATCGTAATATTCTTTACATTTGTCATTATCGTGTAATGGTATTAATGAAAATAATAAACTATGTGTAATTAATTTTAGGTCTTTTAATTGTTCAATTGAAAATAATTCTATAAAATAATTCTCAAAACATTCAATTATTTTTTTTTTATAATTTAACGAAACTTCTTTATCTTGTAAAATTAAATCATAACCTAACAATGATTGATATAATTTTGCCCAATCATATAAATAATCACCATAAATAGTTTCTTTATCTCCTAATTTTCCACGCATATCTATAAATTTTATTTTATCATGATTATTAATAATTATATTTGTCATCACTGTATCACCATGAATTACACATAATTTGCCCTTATTATTTTTTTCGTAATTTAATAAATTTGATTGTATATTATTGTAAATATTTTCACTATTCTCAAATTTTGAATAATCATATGTTTCATATCTTAATTTCATTTTATTGTAATAATTAGCATATATATTTATTCCAATTGCATTATCTTTAATAACATCAACATGATGTATTCGATTAATACTATTCATTACATTTTTTAATATTGTAGGAGTTAATAATTCAGATGTATATAATGAAGAAAGTGATAATCCATTTATTTTTTCCATTGTATACCATTTATGCATTTTATTATCATAATTAATAATGCACGGAAACATATCTTTTATAGTATTGGGTATGTTATTATAATAATAAATTTCACCATAAAGATCGTTTGATTTTTTTGTTAATGTATTAATAGACGTTTCATTTAATTCATTAAATGATCTAGGACTTATAGTATCCATGTAAAATCCAAGTGATTTTTCTAAATCGTCATATGCATTTAACGCCATATCATCAATATATACATTTGCATATGGTTTACCAAAATATATCTCATCATATGGAATATCAAACTTGTTTAATGTTTCAAAAGTAATAATACCAACATCTTTCAGTATTTTTCCAACATTGCCATTATGTGTTTTCATTCTCCTAGCAGTATAAATAATTATAGTATGACCAAAAGATTTCAAGTATTTTAGAAAGGTTATATTTTTAGTTATAGGTTCAACAGACGTATAATCACCATTTATTTTTGGATAACTGACTAATGTATTATCTAAATCAAAACAAATTCTAAGTGGTGTTATCTTTTCACTATTACTAACACATGATATTTTCGGCATGTTATTGTAAAAACTTCTTATTTGTAATGGTGTTCCCAAACAATTCCAATCGTTTGTACTTATGACCATATTTGAAAATGTAATGCCATCATTTAACATTTCTTTTATTACAACAGATGTATAAAATTCTGATTTCTGTCTAATATTATTATCTAGAACGTATTGGGTGTATTTTAATAGTTGTTTGTATGAACTGAAACCATATGCTCCTGTACATGCATAATCAGATATTTTTTCCTTTTCAACAATGTCAGTTATAACATTATCACTATTAGAATCTTCTTTAACATATGAATATGTTGCTATATCGCCCTCATCTTTAATAGTAAATATTTTATTATCACCATTCCATAAATTTATTATGTTAGTTGTATAATAATTATCACAATCTAATGATAATATTGGACAATCTGGTATTGTTAACTTATTTAATGATATATTAAGTGTTTCAGCAGCACCTCTTGTATTTTCATTTAAACAAAAAAAGCTAAAATTTACTTGCGGATAGTGTTTTTTTAACATATCTTCTAGGCGATATGAAGCATATTCTTTGTTATACGGAATATATACCATATTTATTTTGGTATAATCTAAATTATCTAATAAATAATGTAAAATAGGTTTTCCAAATACTTTAATTAATGCTTTTGGTTGAGTATAACCATTTTTTTTAAATCTATCGCCTTGTCCACCCAAAGGAATTACTACAATCATATAATTAAATATATTTATTGATTTTAACTACTTTAATTTAAAATTAACAAAATTAGGTTGTTCATCTGGTTCCAAATTATAATGGTTGTAAAACTCTTCAAAACGCGTGTTATCATTTATATATATTTCTGTATCATCAAAATCTACTTTATGATTTTTATGATCTATTATACCATCATATTCCTCTATTCTATTTTTCCATAAAGGGCTGAAACTCGCATAATACAACCAATCATCATAATAACATTGTTGCCATGTTTTCTTTGTTTGAACTATTGTTAATTGATTTTTATCAACATTATTAATGTGCGTTTTATAGGTTCGTTGTTCTCTTAATATTTTATACACTTTTGATGGGTAATATTCTTCAAATGTACTTGTGCAAGGCATTAAATCAAACCTTGTTTCACTATCTGCACTTGTTGTATCTGTATCATTAGAATTTACATACTCAAAATGCCGCGTATTGTTTGGTGTTTGATTTGTATGTATACTATCCAATAATGGATATATATTTGCAATAATTGTTATCATCGTACCTTGAAAATATTTACTTGTTATATATTCATTCTCATTTGCATTTGTATACTGGTTTAATGCCAATTCTATTTTTTCTAATTCGGACTCGTTCTCTTCCTTTATTTTTAAAAAGTGACAAATATTTTGAATTTTCTGCTTTGAAATCGAATGCAATAAACTTCGCACGCTCAAGTCATACTCTTCCAACCATTTGGGCTTTTTACCTTTAAAGAGAGTTACCTTACCATGTTTGGATGTTTGACGATATGTATCTAACAGATTTTTCACCAAATTTGAATATTTTTGATTATATATTTTCTCTAAAAATAAGTGGATATATATTGCTTTCTCTTCGCGAATTGTTTCAAACTTCCATTTTGAATAAAGTTCGTCTAATTCTGGTAATAAATCCTTATTATGAAAAGAAACATAGCAAAAATATAACGAAAAGAGAATTTGCATGGTATCTTCTTCAAACCCGCTCGTATACAATTCATAACACCAAAACAAGGTCTCATCGTAACCTATTTTATTTTCAAAACAATACCAAATAGATTCTACCACCTCGTCTTTAGGATAAAGTAAACGTGTGAATATTAACCCTTCGTATTTGTTATTCACTTGATACGAAATCTGTTTTGTTTTTGCCATATTTTAGCAATATTTGTTTTTATATTCGTAATATATTTAACTAAAATTATTCAATTTTTATTATTTCTCTTGTTATATTAAAATGGGAAACCCTTGGATGGACCACGTACAAGACACACGCAAAGCTAATCCTAGCAAATCTTTTAAAGAAGTTTTGGTTCTTGCCGGCAAAACATATAAAAAAGGAACAAAATCGGCCGCGCCAGCCAAAAAATCACGTAAAACTAGAAAATCTAGTTCTAAAAAATCGCGCAAAACATCTAGTTCCAAAAAATCTAAAAAATCTAAAAAATCTAGTTCCAAAAAATCACGTAAATCTAAAAAATAGGTATTAGACCACTAGATTAATATTTTAAAAAGTTTAAATATAAAAATTAGTTTCGTTTTTATATTTAAGTATGTGTGGTATTGTTGGTATTTTACAACCAAATGTATTAGAATATCTGTTAAATGGAATCAAACAATTGCAAAATCGAGGATATGATTCTGCTGGAATAAGTTATTTACACAATGGCAAAATAGAAACTCGGAAATGTGCGTCAACCGAAGAGGAAAGTGCACTAATCAAATTGGAACAACAACTTAGTAACATTGAAAATGCGAATAACGATGAAATTAATGCAGGTATCGCACACACGCGTTGGGCTACACACGGAGGAAAAACTGATGCAAATTCACACCCACACGTTTCATATGATAACAATTTTACCCTTGTCCATAATGGAATTATTGAAAATTACGATGCATTAAAAAAACAATGTATTGAAAAAGGGGCTACATTTCAATCACAAACAGATAGTGAAGTTATTGTGAATTTATTAGCCATTACTTACCATAACCAAAAAGAAAAAGATGTTTGTTTAGCATTAAAAGAAGTGTGTGAACAATTAGAAGGAACATGGGCACTTGTAATTATGTGTAAAGATTTTCCAAACCAGTTATTTTGTACTCGCCACGGAAGTCCTTTACTCATAGGAAAGCAAGAAAATACTGCTTATGTAGTAAGTGAACAAAGTGCTTTCAATAATCAAATCAAGGATTATTTTGTTTTGCACAACCACGATATATGCCATCTATGTTACCAACAAGATGGCAATAATAATTTACTTATAAAATGTGAAACACAACAACAATATCAAACAAAAACATTAACACAACAAAATGCGATTTTTAGCTCCGAACCATATAGCCATTTTATGGAAAAAGAAATTATGGAACAAGTCGATTCGTCACTACGTGCTATTAGTTTAGGTGGACGTGTTTTAAGCAACGATTGTGTCAAACTGGGCGGTTTGGAAATGCACCAAAAAGAATTAATAGACATAGACCATTTAATATTACTTGGTTGTGGTACATCTTACCACGCCGGATTATTAGGGATGGAATATTTTAAAGAATTGAGCGACTTTCATAGCGTGCAACTATTCGATGGTGCCGATTTCGATATAAAAGATGTGCCAAAAAAAGGAACAACCGCACTACTATTACTTTCGCAATCAGGCGAAACAAAAGACCTTCATCGATGTATACAAATAGCTAGACAAAATAATTTGTTTTTAATCGGTGTTGTCAATGTGGTGGATTCACTAATTGCTCGTGAAGTAGATTGCGGTGTATATTTAAATGCAGGCCGCGAAGTTGGTGTCGCATCAACCAAATCTTTCACTTCACAAGTGATTATTTTGTCTTTAATGGCAATTTGGTTTGCGCAAAAACGAAATGTTAATGCAAATAAAAGACGACAATATATACGCGATTTGCGCAATTTGCACGTCAACATAGAAAGGATTTTACAAGAAAATTACCAAAAAATGGAAAAATATATTCCTTTTTTCAGTGATTTTTCCAATTGTTTTCTTTTAGGAAAAGGCCGCGCACACGCAATCGCGCTGGAAGCAGCTTTAAAAATCAAAGAAATTTCATACATTCATGCAGAAGGGTATAGTGCAAGCAGTTTGAAACATGGTCCATTAGCATTATTAGAAAAAAACTTCCCAGTAATATTGATTCATACACATAGTGAACATGATGCAAAAATGCAAAATGTATACAACGAAATTAAATCGCGTAATGCAAAAATTATGTATATTAGTTATGAAGAAGACGCCAAGTTTTTAGACCACCAGCATGACATGTTTATATCTCTAAAAAGCGGTTTTAATATTTTCAACGATTTATTAGCTATTATACCATTGCAATTGCTATCCTATTATTGTTGTTTACAATATGGATATAATCCAGATATGCCGCGCAACTTAGCAAAAGTGGTAACAGTCGAATGAATATATTTTCGTTCATTTATCGGATCGTTTTAAGTTTTATTTAGTAAAAAAAAAGGGTTTGATTATATAATATGTCCACGCAACAAAATAGAGGTAAAACACCCTTGTCTTCTATTTTACATGCATCGCAGAATAATAATGCTTCGAAAACAAATATTTTGAAATTAACGCAAGAAAATATTCGTTCAACCATTCCAAATGAAAGTGATTATAGACGTAATACAAATAGTGCAAAAAATAGTGAATATAGTATTCCTATATATGACACTATGAGCATTGCTTCGACTAGATCGAGATCGAGATCGAGATCGAACACTGCAAATATACGCAGCGAAAAAAATGATGATGATGATGATAATATTAGCGTATTATCTTTTAATTCTACTTATACCGCAAAGACATCAAATAGTGAACGATTTAATGACGATGAAGATGACAATGTAAGTGTCGTGTCATTTCAAAGTAGTTTCAGTGAATACACAAATAATGATAATAAAACAATTACTAAGGATATTTTGGAAAAATCTAAAAAAACAATAAGTAACCTTCCGACCGATATTTACAAATTATTGAAAACATTTCATAACACAAAAGATGATGTTAAATATAGATCAAAATTTCAAATACCAAGTGAATTCAACGTTTATTATTATTTATTGCGCTATCCACGCTTTGGTAATATTTATGATTACAATTATAAGAAAGTAGTTGGATTGTATAAACATTATTACGAAGTTTCTAAAAAAACACATACATTGGATGATAAATATTACCGCATACGTTATTCTATTCCGGATATTTTTAATTATGAAACATATTATGAAAGATACCAGACCCAATTAAAAAATAAAGGACTGAAAAGTGACAATATTTCGGTATATCGCTATTATTATCGCCATGGATTTAAAACTTTTCCTTTAGATACACTTTATTTACGCTTATACATGAAAATACATAAGTATTTTGATATTCAAATATTATTTAAACGATACAGCGAACTTAAAGATTATGAAGAAACATTCAATACTTCAAACGAAATCGAAGTTTATAATTTTTATAATAGTATTAACAAAGACAAATTTTGTCTAGATGATCAATATTTCCGTTTGTTTTTCCATATTCCAAATGACTTTGAAATAAAAACGTATGTACAACGTTATAAACATATTTCAGAAATTTCGTCATTGGGGAAACAAGAAGATTGTGAAACATATGCCTATTTTGAAAAAACCGGCAAAATGCAACACACAATAGATGAAAAATATTATTTCATTTTGAATTCACTTCCTGATGGGTTTGATTGCATTAGTTATAAAAAACGCTATATAGAAAACTTTGAAGAAAGTGATGGCTATCAAAAGATTACTGCTTTTTATGGACAAAATAAAGATAGCCACGGGTTGGATGAACAATATTTTGAAATAAAATACAACATTCAAGGTGATTTTAATTGGAAAAAATATGGCGAAGCATTTTTTCATTATTTTGAGAATATGGATGATGCTAAAAATATGGATAAAATGCATTATTTATATAGTCAAAAATTTCACGAAAAATATGAAAAGAAAATATATGACCATTATTTGATTCTAAAAAATGATTTGTCTAGCGTTGATAAAGAATTATACAATAAATTGTATTTATTCATGTTTAATAATGTAGATGACGAAATGTTCAATAGTTTCAGTGATTGGAAACTTACTTATAGTAATATTTATAGTGCAATGTTAAATGGAAAAATGAAAGATGAATGTATATTTAGAACCGGTATGTCACTATTATTACGTAAATGCGATTTTACTAATGAACGCGACTATCGAGTATTTATTAAAATGAATGATTTTCTTAACACAGAACAATATTATCAACAATCAAATAATATAAAATACATCACAGAACATTATATTGAAAAAGAATTTGTTGAAACAAAACCTATCTATAGACGCCATCTGGTAGAACAAGCAATAGAAGAATGTTCTGTGAACAAAACAAAAAATGAAGATCAAGATCAATATCAAGATATAGATAAAAATAGATTGGACGAATTAATAAAAATAATAAACAAAGATGAACAAAAACCTAATAATCCCGCAAATAATGCTGCCAATTTTTCTGCATTGGGTGCTTTAAATTTAGGTAAAGTAATATCTACAATGCGAGATAAACGCATTAACAAAAATAATGTTCCTAAAAAAGAGGAACAGCCACAGGATACTAATGATAATTCCAAAAGTAAAGTAAATAGTTTATTGGAAAAAATAACATCAGGTATGAAAGAAGGAAACGATTTACAAACAATTACGAACGAATTAAAACAAGACCATTCCAGTTAATACAACATATTTTATCCAACAAAATGAAACAATATTGTTTAGAAATATGATTATAAAATATAATTAAGTTTAGAAAAGTTTATTTTTTTCATTAATATTGATAAGTATATGAGTGTCAATACTAATGTGCACATGGTAAAAGAAGAATATCTTGCTGGGCATGAAGATATATATAAAGATGTAAAAAAAACAAGACAAATAGCAATTGAAGGAAAACCTTATAAATACACGAAGACATATGCATTGTCTAACGATAGTGCAATAAAAGTAAACGATTTGATGCAAAACAAAAAAACTGAATATTATTTGTGGCGCTATTACGAGTTTTTTCAAACTATTTTGAAAATAGAGAATTTAAGTAAAAATCTAGATTATGAACATGTTTGTTTTTGCTTTGAAGATTTACCTCATATTGAATCTATTTTAATCAATAATATATGGCGTTTGGGCGAAGAATGGTCTCATACAATTATTTGCTGTGAAACAAATTATCGTTTTATTAGTTCGTTTGTAGCAAAAACCAATGCAAATATACGTATTATTAAGCTAGACACAGACATTGTTTATATTCATGAAATAAACGATTATTTATTGAACAAAGAATTTTTAAATAAATTTCATGGAAAATACTTATTCTTTAGTAATGTTTCGTCTTTGATTACTAGTAATATTGAACCTTCTGATTTTGATACTATTCACTATGCAAATACCGGAACTCAAGGTTTTTCTTTTTACAACAAAGATAGATTAATGGAACAAATTGTGAATATTGATGAAAAAAATAAAGATTATACAAATACACAAGATTATTACGAAAATAAAAAAAATCTTTATTTAGAAAAAATACCTGCAAATACATTTTATAGTTCAGTATTTGACTCACGTCATATTAATAATGAATATATAGCAAATAAAACAATAGATATGTTTGATTTTTCACACTTACCTGATAATACTAATAAAGAAGAGACATTTGCAAAAGTATTGAAATATTTAGAAGAATTATTAAACATTTATTATTAATTTTTTTCGCACCTTAAATTATAATGGGAATCGAAGAACTCAATTTCTCCTCAGCCGTTCTACAAGGAACTGCCTTTTCAGCTCTTGCTGATTTGGTAACCGATTTAGCTGGACAAACAGATGTTTCCACCAATTCCATTGGTTTAACTTACACTGAAATGCAAAACTTGGTTAAATCATTTGGTTTTCAAACCATGACCAATCTTGGTCGCCAAGGCAAAGTCGATGCTTCCAGTTCTTTCTTCTGGACATTACCTTTATCTGAAGTACAAAAATTAAATGCACCTGTTGTTATTGGTACAGATATTGTTACATCTGTTATGGCCGGTAAAGATACAAATTTACCTTCTGGTGAAAGACACTTTTACACAGGTCTTGCATTCGGTTACAACGATATAAGTACTAATAAAGTAACAGGTGGTATAATTCTTAATGATCAAGGTGCCGCCGTAAGTAGTTTAAATGCCGATAAATTTCCTCAAGGTAAAAATCTTGATGCTATTGATTGGTTCGATTTATCTGCTGTTGTTAAAGCTAAAAACATCCGTTTCGATAGTCGCAGCGCAGTAACTGATATTTCCGCCGTTCAACATTTGTTTTATGATATCTCAGGCGATACCAGTATTACTGGAGTCGACCCTGCCGATGTCGCTCGTTCTGGACACAGATTGAATGGTGCTAACGCATCTAAAGTTGACTACGCTAATGCAGTCACAATGGCTGATGATTTCGATGAGCGTGATCGTGATTACTTGAATTTCCTCAACTTATTTGTACCCACACCTAATTTCAAAGATGTATCTGATTGTGGTGTTGCTTCAGTTGCTCCTTATTTGGAAGCCGGACTTTTCAAATCAAATGTTGGGTATGGTCTTAACAAAGAATATTTAACCACCGCTACCAAAATGAGAGCCATTATCCGTAACAATGTAAGAGGTTCCAATAGTGATCTAGGTGCTAACCTTGTCCCTGAATTCCAAATCATGAAAGATTATGGTTTCCCTAAAAACAAAGTTTACGAAGCTTATGCTAAGGAATTAGCATTTGGTGTCGCCAATAACACTGGTGTCGAATTCGGCAACGCTCAAGCCAGTTACAGCACCACCCTACAAGATTCTCCCGAAGACATTCAAGCTCAATTCGCTACTGTCTACGGCACATCAGGTGTTTTAGCCGACCAATTGACTGATTTCGAAACCGATGATGCATTTAACGATACCGATGGTATTACATTGGCCAATGTAAAAGCGGCCACTGATGTTAAAAGTTGGGTTGGTTACATTAATAAAGTAAAAGCTTTCATTGCAAGCGATCAAGATTACCACTGGTCAGAAACTGGTATTGCTTTCCCTATTAACAAAGTCGGTTCCGAACGCGAAGAATGGGAAGATTTCCAAGAAGTATTAACAGCTGATCCTCGTTTGGCTCATCTTCCTAATCTTACTTTGACCTCCGCACAAGATGAACGTCTTCGTATTTTATTAGAAACCATTAGCAACGCTGATGCATCGTTTGGTTCCCCTGCGGGAACTAAACTTGTAGATTTATCTTTCAGTTCATGGGCTGGAAACGACATGACTCTTGGTATTCACAATGATCTTTCCAATGGTGCTACATATATCAAAAATGGTAAATTCTACGAAGCCGCAACCGGTAATGTTCACACCACAAATTCCATTTGGGCTGCTGCCGTCAAACACGGATGGTCTGATGCTACCGAAGTATATGGTAACTTAAAAGGTTCCGGTATTTTCATGATGGATAATGTCTACAATCTCCGATCACGTATTCGTGCGTTAGATTCATTAAGGACCCGCACCGGTCCTCTCACCGATACTATTAGAAAGGCATTGAATGACGATACTGCTGCCAATCGCGCTTTGTTAGTCGCAAACAAAACCTCAATTGCACTCGATCGTGAAAGATTCGCATACGAATACTTCACCCCTGGACATTTCCAAGACGCTTTCTTTGATATGACTAACCTTCAACACACAGCCAACGTTGCTTTACGTTACTTTGATCTTGATACTTCATCTGCTATCGTGGATGATGTAAGTAAAAATGTAACTAATTTAAATGGTGTCATTAGTTACAGCTTACCTTTACGTTCTATGGATGTATCTTCGGTCGACAACGCCGCCCCCACCGCCAACAGCACCGCCTATTCTGCCGCTGAACAAAACCAACGTATTGGCTGGGTATACAATGAACTTGTCAGAAAATCATTCGTTAACACCAAAGCTGCTATTGCTGAAATCACATCATGGAGCCCCGTTCCTCCTCAACTCTTCGTTGATGTATCTGATGTAACAGGATTCAAATTAGAAGCTGATCGTGTACTCGCCGCCACAAACGCTGGTGACTACAATTACGACACTGCCCAAGCGACTGCCGAAAATCGTGCCCTTCCTGGAGCTATGGTTCACGTAATGGCCAATTACTTTGCTAAATCACCTTCTGCGATCGCTGGCGATGGAAATGCTGAATTAATTGCTTTACTCGATCTGCATCCTTCAGAAACACTTCGTGCTTTCAATAAAATGAATCAAAATATTGAGACCTCCTCCAACTCCTCCTTATTCAGTTTAAGAAGTGAACTAGCTGCCAACACCGACTTAGCTTCTAGTTCTGATTCTGACACTATGATTTCACGTGTTCTTCAAGCTTTAGTACACTACGGCAAACCTGCTTCACACTTCACTGCCATTGGTGCTAGCGCTAAATTAGCCATCAATGCTTATGAAACAGAAGTTCTGACCTGGGGAACTGCTACATCCAACGATTTGGTTGTCTTCGGTGAAGCATCTGATGCATTCGCTGCAGTACAACATGTTGAATACTGGGTACCTTACTTATCTCAATATACACCTGCCGAAATCGCTGAAGAAGTCGCTAACGATGACGACATCCAAAACATCAGTGACCAAGCCACATGTTTGAGACTTGGTCTTCTTCTTGCTGCTACACGCAATACTCTTGCCAGTTCAAGACCTCAAGATGCTGGTGCTCGTATTGCTGGTTTGAATGCTTTCCACAATGCTGGTGTACCTAGAACATTAGTAAATATTGCTTATACCTTAAAAGGTGTCAACACATTTGCTAACTTGCTTGGTTCCAACTACGACCAATAAGTGCTTTTAGGTGCAAATAAATAAAAAATATAAAAATATGTAAAATTCTTTATTATATATTTTTAGGAAATTATTCTTGTTATCAAGAATAATATTTTATACATTTAAATAATTAAAAATTAATCAATAAATAAATAAAATGACTGAACAACCTTTTGTTAGTATCTGCACTCCCACATTCAATCGCCGTCCTTTTATTCAATCGGCGATTGATTGCTTTAAGAACCAAACTTATCCTCAAGATCGCATGGAATGGGTCATTATTGATGACGGAACAGATAAAATCGAAGATATCATCAAAGCATCAGGATTAAGCAATATCCAATACTTTTCTTATGATGAAAAAATGACTTTAGGGAAAAAAAGAAATTTAATGCATAGCAAAGCCAAGGGTGATATTATTGTTTATATGGACGATGATGACTATTATCCAGCAGAACGCGTAAGTCATGCCGTTGAAAAATTGCAAGCCAACCCAGAAAAATTAGTGGCTGGTTCAAGTATTATTCATGTTTATTTCAAACATATTGATAATGTCGTTGAATTTGGTCCTTATGGTGAAAATCACGCCACTGCTGCTACATTTGCTTTTAAACGCGCGCTTTTGGAACAAACAAGTTATACTGAAACCCAATCCATGGCGGAAGAAAAAGATTTCTTGAAAAGTCATAGTATTCCGATGGTACAATTGGACCCCAAAAAGACAATTTTAGTATTTTCACATAGCCATAATTCTTTCGATAAAAAAGAATTGCTCACCGAAGAAAACAAATCGTGGAAAAAAACAGAATTAAAAGTAGATGATTTCGTAAAAGAATCTGGAATGAAAGAATTTTATATGAATACAATTGAAACTTTATTAATAGATTACGATCTAGGAACTTTGAAACACAAACCTGATGTGATTGAAAATTTAAATAAAATTCGTGAAGAAAAAAATAAAATGATAGAAATGATGAAACAAATGGGAAGCGCAATGTCGTTAAACATCAATGGCAAACCTGTTATCATGCAAAACCAAGAGGTTGTGGAACTATTGAACAAACTAGTAACAGACAATCGCAATATGCAAATGCAACTAAAAACAGCCATGGAATTGTATCCACCTATGCAAGTTCCTATTCTAAATCAAGGAATCAAGCAAGTGCCTACTAAATATGCGCAAGTATTTATGCAAGTATTGTTACAACGTTCTATGATNTATGAAAAGGTTTTGACAAATCATAATTTAATGCCCGAACCATCTAACTTGCCACAAATACCCAATTTGTTAGATGTTATGCCTGAATTGGCACAATTAAATAAACAACAACCTAGCGTAAATCTTAATAATATTCCTACCAATGATAATAATGTAAACAATGAAGATATTGATACCATTATGCAACAAACGGAATGTAGTCGTGAAATCGCCTTAAAATTTTATCAAGAAAACAACAAGGATATTGTAGATTGCATTATGAAAATTTTTGAATTAAAAGAAAGTGATGATTATGATAAAGTGGAAAAAGAATTGCAAGAAGCTGCTAAAAATGCAAGCAATGCCAGTGAAACAGACATCGAATTAGTTCTACAACAAACCGAATGCGGACGCGAACGTGCTGCTCAAGCATTGGACAAACATAACCAAGATATTGTAGAAGCTATTATGGAAATCACCAATGAACAAGATGAAGCAAAATCATCACAAGAAGCGTCTAAAACAGAAGAAGAAGTGAATGCACCTGCAAGTGCTTAATTAAAACAGGGTAGATAAAATAAATAATAGATAAAATAGATAATAGATAAAATAAATAATAAAAATAATGAATAATAATTTGTATATGGTCCAAGTTATTATTTTAGCCGGAGGAATGGGAAAACGAATGCAAAGTGAATTGCCGAAAGTGTTGGTTCATTTTCATCACAAACCAATGATTGTTCATGTTGTGATTCAATCACTTGAATTAAATCCTAATCAAATATTGGTGGTCGTTGGTGAAAACACGGGTCCTTTAATTCGCGAAACATTGCATAAATGGTTTCCAAATGAAACGAGAATACAATATGTTTTGCAACAGAATCCTCAAGGTACAGGACATGCTGTACAATGTTGTCTACCATATTTGCAAGAAGATAAAGAAACACTTATCTTAAGTGGCGATGTGCCAAACATAAAAGCAAATACATTAAAAGAATATTTCGAATTGGATAATCCCGACCCAAAAATTAGTGGTAAATTATTGGCGTTTACTCCTAGTAACAATAATGGATATGGTCGTGTTATAGAAGACGAAGGGAGTTTATTGTATATTTGTGAAGAGAAAGATTGCAATGAATCTTTGAAGGAAGTAAAATTATGTAATACGGGAATTTATTGTATTGATTCTGCATTTATTAAAAACTATATTGGTAACATTGAAAACAATAATAAATCAAATGAATATTATTTACCTGATATTTTCCATTTTATTTTGGAAGAATATTCAAAATCTGTAAAGGTTTGTTGTTTGCCTCAAAACAAAAATAATGAAGTTGCTGGAATTAATACTAAAGAACAATTGGATGAATTGGAAAGAGAATCCCTTAAATGCATTGTGAATTAAAATATTGACCAAATATATACATATTATGAGTATTATATATAGTGAACCTTATTATGACCATTACGATAAACAATATATACATATTTTGACATGTGAAACACAAGAACCCGATATACTTACAAAATGCACACGTTTTTTACGTAAACCACTTTCTATTTTTCAAAATATGAATTATCAATATTGTTCAAATAATCATAGCTTGTGCAGCTATGCATTTAAAAATCAGCATTGTCAAGGAAAAATGATGACCTTGGAAGATATGCCACAATTATTTATGATATTAAGCCAATCTTACGATTTTGATTACAAAATGGGGAAATTAATAGAAAAACAAAATATAGGCGAATACGGACGTAAATTTATTTGCATATTGCATAAAAAACAACCAACCACTTTTATACATTAAAATAATTATTATTTTTTATTTTCATTAATTATGACGAAATCAAAAAAATGCAAGAAAGACGAAAACGAAAATTATCATCCATCATCAAGCCAAACTTCTTGTAATCAATTGTTTATTGAAGCAAACAAATTTGCTAGTCCACGAAACAAATCACAATTTAAATTGTTCCGATGTTTAAATAATCAAGATTATAAAATCATTTTAGCATCAGGCCCAGCTGGAACGGGTAAAACATTGTTTTCTGTAGAACAAGGAATCAAGAATTTTATTTCGGGCAAATATAATAAAATAATATTCACTCGACCATCTGTTAGTGTAGACGAGAATATTGGATTTTTACCTGGTTCTTTAGAAGATAAAATGATGCCCTGGATGCGCCCCATTTATGATATATTTCATAATTTTATGACACAAAAAAATGTAAATGATTTAATCGAAGAAAAGAAAATCGAAATTGTTCCACTTGGATTTATGCGCGGACGCACATTTAAACATTGCTGGATTGTTGCAGATGAAATGCAAAATAGTACAATTAGTCAAATGAAAATGTTGCTAACTCGCATTGGCGAAAATACACGTTTGGTTATTACTGGCGATTGTGAACAAAATGACTTGCATCATACAAAAAATGGGTTGGAAGATTTTTTGAATAAAATAAAGGGACGACGTTCAGATAGTATTGGTTCTATCGAATTTGACACAAATGATGTAGAGCGGGAAGAAGTGGTGAAAGAAGTATTGGAAATTTATAAAACAAATTGTGTTCCATATGATGATGAAGAAAAAGAAAAAGATGAAACAGACATTTGATTATGAAGTGATTATTTGTATTCGAAACATCCATATCCCATATTATTTTTATTTGAACGCCATGCCCTACTTGCTTCGTCAAAATCGATATTTACTGGATATTCGTTAGTGCGATATTTATATCGTGTATTATAGTTATGAGTGATAACATTGTCTATTTTATTATGTTCATTTTGTTTTAGTTGTTCAAATGCCTTTTTAATTTGGTAACGGGTGTTATACATTTTATTTATGTATTGGTATTTTATACATACATTATTTTCAATTTTTAAAAATATAAATTGAAAATAATTATATTAACGTTTCCTATTATAAACAATAATATGGATAAAGGTGAAATAAACAATATAAATCCAAATGAAAAGGCATACATTGAATCATTAAATATTCACGAAAAAGAAATTTATGAATTGGCAAAAGCTCATTTAGGTTCTAGTTTCGATTTAAAAAAAAGTATAGGTTTTATAAATCATGAAACTAAAAAATAAAAAAATATCCTTTATATTTGCTTTTTTTTAAAATCCCCTTTAACTCTTTTTGGTTATTTTCAGGTTTTTTTATTTGTTCTTCAACAAAAATTTCATTATTAAAATTTACCTTGCTATGTTGCCGTTTTGGTATGCTATTGTTTTTTTTATGTTTCTTTGAAAAATACAGCATCATTAAATACGTGCTATCATTCATTTCTCCTATATAAAGTTTGAATATTTAATATAACATTTATTATTGAATAATTGTTATATCAATTTAAATAGTAAATCGCACATTTTTTTTTGTTTTTTTGTTTCTTCTCTTTTTTAATATTCCTTTTGTTTTCTTTTTGTTTGTTTTTTTATATTTTCGTTTTTTTTGTTTACCTCCTTCCATTTTTTTATCTTTCGGTTTATCTTTCGGTTTATCTTTTGGTTTATCCTTCGTTTCTTCTTTTGGTTTGTCTTTTAATTCTTCTTTTGTTTCCTCTTTTGGTTTGTCGTTTGAATCATCTTTCGGTTTATCTTTTGATTCTTCTTCTTTTGGTTTGTCTTTTGATTCTTCTTTTGATTCTTCTTCTTTTGGTTTGTCTTTTGATTCTTCTTTTGATTCTTCTTCTTTCGTTTCCTCTTTCGATTCTTCTTTCGGATATGGGTATATTTGATTTGAAATACTATCTCCCGTGTCTTCAATTTTTTTTGATATTCGTTCTTGAGCATCTTTAAATTTAATCATTTGGTCGGTTACATTAAGTACTTCACTTTTTATCGGTGCGACTAAACGTTCTTGCATTTCCTTTCCGGTTTCTAGAATATTTTGAATCATCACCGCGTTATCTTTCGCTACATTGGTTCCTACTTTACCTACTGATAAAACATTATCTATAATAATATATGCATCGCCTATGCCTGGTATTATTTTAACTATATTTTTTCCAAAATCGGCCATTTCATCCAATGAATTTAATACAGAACCTTTTAATTGATCGAATGTTTTTTTTGCTACTCTAGTTAATGGTTCGCGCGTGGATTCTACAAATATTTCTATCATTTTAGCAGCGGATTTCGATGTTGACCGAACAATCTCTTTCACTTCTGGATCGTTACTTACTTCGCGTAATACAATCCCCTTTTGACGTAAGCGCTTTATTATTTCTTCACGTTCTACTTTATCTATTTCTTGAATACCCATTGTAATCAATGACAAAGAATCAATTACATGAACTGCTGCCTGTGCTGATTTATAACTTGCTAAATTATAAACAGAATCAGTTATTTTTTTTAATGCACCTGTACTGGCTTCTTTTAATGTTTTATCACTAGTTCCAATATCTCCTACATATTCATCTGCATTTTTCAAATCACTATTATTTTCTATTTTATTTTCTTGATTATCACTCATAAAATAACACTATTTTATATTTTTTGCATTTTTTCTCTTAAAATCACTATATGTAAATTCTATTTCATTGTTTGTCTTTACATTGTCAATTTTACGATGCTGTAAAAAAATAAATTCATTTGTTTTGCCTTTAAAATGGTAGGTATTCATCGTTTTTTCTATTTTCTCTTTTTGTATTGGTTTTAATTTTGCATATGATTTATGTTGTGTTTTATGTTGTGTTTCTATTTTTTTTACTTTATGTTTCATATGCTTATATAGTGTTTTACAACCAAATATCATGACGAATTTTTTTGATAATGCTTCTAATAATCTATAAGGCAAGCTACGATCAGAATAATATTCAAAACTATTAATTTCATTATTGTATTTCATAATAACATAACCTAATGGTGTATATTCAAACATATAATTTTTTTCATTTACTATTTGCTTTTCTACTTCATCATTTATTTGTTCTTCACTTTCTTCCTTACTATGTATTTCATAACGTTTTGTTATTTTATTTATATAAATATCAATTGGGTCGCTAGTTACTTTGGGAATTTTATTAGTTGTCTTTGAATTAAAATAATAACCAAAAGCATTTATGAATGATAAAAAAAGTAATATACCAAACATTCCTACTATTTTTTCTTCAATTGTCGGCATGAGTTATTATATGAATCATTGAATATGTATTTATGTTTTTTTATTCTATAATGTTTTAAACAAATCAACCAGTTCATCTTGCAGTTCAGCGACCTTAATTTTTTCGTAATTGTTTCGCTTATTATCAGGATGAATACAGACCAAATACATGTTAGTAATTTTCTTGTTGTATTTTTCCTCAATAATCTTCTTATATGTGTTCAATTGAAGACAATAATGCCAATAATTCGTATCGGGCAAATGACTTATTTCTTGTTTATGCGAACATTTATTCCAATTACTTATTTTTACTATTTCTTTGGAGCGTTTCCAATCGTAAATTAGAAGTTTGTTTTTATCTTCGGGATCATAAAACACCATATCAATGGAACCAGATAATTTTACATCTTCGTGAAACACCGTCCACTCTGTACGATAAGGTACAAAATTTGCATGGTCATTAACGAATTTTACAAAGTAATCCCATTCAATGCATGGTTCAATATTCAAACATTGTGGGTTTGATTGAAAATATTCCATTAATTGTCCCATAGTTGGGTCTTTGATTTCTGGAATAAATTGTCCAAGATTCATAAAACACTCTATTTGATAGTGCATAATTGTACCTGCTTTTGCTGCAGAATCACGATTCGCGTCCCACATTGCCAATATTTCTTCCTTTGTTTTTCCGTAATATTTGTTTTGTGGCCATTTGGGCGACTTCATCATGTTGTTTATGATTTTATCTGAATTAAATTCTTCAAAATGTGTATGGTTCCATGTAGTCACAGACGTATATTTTTGACCTGGATCACTCAAGATGGTGTAAACATGTGTTGGTTCATCAAACAATATATGTTTATCACGTTCATGAGCATTGACATCTTTCAAATGCTCAATATTCAAATTCATTTTCGGCAAGTATTCGAACGCCATTTTTGTTATATAAACACCTTTGTACTGCTTAAATAAATTCAATTTTTATAATTAAAGAGAATATGCTAAGTAAGTTAATTGATGATTGAAGTCGCTTGTGGTATTATGTACAACAAAGAAAATAGAATATTAATGGGCCTTCGTCCGTCAAACAAAGAAGATGCAAATTATTGGGAATTCCCTGGTGGAAAACGTGAAAGCAATGAAACAATTGAAGAATGTTTAAAGCGTGAATGGGTAGAAGAACTGAATTTAGAAATAGAAATACAAAATGAGATTTATAGTTATATAATGCATAATAAATATAAATGTCGTTTTTTTATTGGTCTAATAAAAAATGAAGATTCATTAATTGTTCGTGAACATGGTAAAATAAATTATGTTACCAAAGAGGAAATAAAACAAATGCATATCTTTCCACAAGACATTCATGTATTAAAATACTTTTAATAAATCGTTAATTTGCGCGATGATTTTTTCCCCTTGCTTGAACGTTTGCTTGAATTACGCGAACGTTTTTTCGAACTTCTTTTACGTGTAGTTTTTTTTCTGCTACTACTTCGTTTGGGTGATTTGGAGCGACTTCGTGAACTAGCACGACTACGTCTTTTTGAACTACTTTTTGGCACATCAATATATTTATTTGATTCATCGAAAATAGTTCGTGCAAATGGTGTTGGTTTATGTTGTACTGGCATTCTTAACATTTTTTCTAAATCACGAATAGTAAAATCACGAATAGCATATTGTTCACCATCTACTTTTACATCTAATTTTGCGTTATCTGTCCCAGGTATTTCCAAATAATATTCTGCATGGCTAATTGGTTTTCCATTTACATAAATAGCATTTTTACCAGTTGATTCAATATGTAATTGGTTCTTCATATTATTATATGTGAATAAAAAATATAAATGGTTATGATTTATTAATCAAACTTATTATTAAATTCCATAATACTTGATATACGTTTCTTTACTTTATCAATCGAAAATGATCGTCTCGTTGTTAATTTTTTCAACAGAACGTGGAACCATTGTTGCATTTTTTCGCTGCATTCAAGTTCTTCATTATGACTTTGTTGCCACGTTAAAACATGTTGCATTACCTTGGTATGAATATTATAAACAAAATTTTCTATTTGAACTTTGGTCATTTGTTCCCATTTGCCTTTTTCGTAAAACATTAGTTTTTTTGATTCACTTCGATGAAATGGAATATCTTCTGATTCTTGAAAACTCAACACACGTTCTATGGTTTTGATAAAAGCATCTTCATAACTATTATCATAATAAATTTGCAAATGTTCGTCACCTATTTCGATTTCTTCAACAAAGACACTATATGATGTATTTTTTGTTAGTTGGGAAAAATCTTCGTGATTATCATTGCGTTCCTTTTTATTTCTATTTATTTCATTTGCTTGTTGAAAATTATCTTCGAGAAATTTGCATTTTTCTTCCAATTGACAATATTTATCTTGTAATGTTTGTATACTAGAGAATAGTTTTTCTAGGATTTTATCGTCAATAGCTTCCATAATATATTTGTATAAATTACTTTAATACATTTCACTATTTATTTTTTTCAATTTTATATATATATATGACCGAATATACAAGACGTTATCACGAAACACTGAATCCATGCGTAAATATTTGTCCACCAGAGGAAAAAATATATGCACATCGCAAGCAAAATATAAATCTAAATATGAACTTTACTTTTTATAACGAAAACCGACCACAGGTAAAGACGATCAAAACATATCAACCTTCATCTTTAGTGAATAATCATAAAAAATCACTTGCTTCTTTTTGCAATAAAAAAGGTAAAATATGCAAACCATGGCATAATCAAAGCGACCGCGCTTATCCTAGTAATGAACAACCACACATTTTAAATCAGGAATTAAAATACATTGGATGTGATATAAAGCATAATCATTATGATAGATATTTAAGAAGATTGAAAGCTGGTGTATTAACAAAAAAATAATCTCATTATAACATATTATGAACAATATGATTTTTTCATATACTGGAAAACCATCTAATGATTTTTCAAAGTCGACAACAAAATTAGTAAATAGTCAAAAAAAATTAAGTCAGCCATCGAATAAAGAACGTACAAATTTGTTGTTTAGTAATAATACGTCTTTACATGGTTCCATGTTTCAACGAATTCAATATGCTACATCGGGTTGCACGGCGTGCGGCAAATAATTTCATTATTATTTAATTTATAATAATGAAATTTTATTTATTTACTTATTGCTATTCAAAATAAGTGTAATTGACCAATCGGAATTGTTAAATTCCATTACTCGACCAAATTCATCTATTATAGATACTTGGAATTTATTTATATTTACCGAACCTTGGTAATTTCGTGGAACAGCCGTATAACGATCCATACCTGCACCAGATGAATTTCTACTAAAATCTAGTTTTGATAATATTTTACCGCTTGATGCTGGCAATTGTTTACAACCATCGTAAGTAATATCATTCGAATATACTTTGGAATCGCCATTACTTTGATAATCATCTAATACCAAATAACCATAACGAATTGCATTCAAATCGAATGGTCCATCACTTACTATGGTATTATAACTATTTGCTGTAATATTTTGTTGATATTTTTCTTTTCTATAACCAAATATGTTGCCCAGTTTACGTTTTATAGTATTACTATCTTCTTTATTGTCAATAGTTTTTCCAAAATCTATAGAAATAGTTCCAGGAGAATTAATTCCATTTGCATCAAAAACGAGTACTAAATTACTAACCATTAAATCTGGATTAGATGCAAACATTGGATTATTAATATCCGAATGAAATATATCAAAAATTTCTTCATTCACAATTTCTTCTGGAATAAAAGATACACGTTGAAATAATCCACCATGTTTATTTATTTCTTTTTTCACTTTTCTTAAGTAATAAATATACTTTGTGTATGAAGGTTCATCAAATGTCGATTGTTTCCAATTAGGTACAATAATAGTTTTTGTTTCATTGCCAATGGTTAAATTAAAAAAATTATTACCTAAACCATTACTTATCATCATAATTACATCAGGTGTAAATAAATTTTGTATTTCGATACTATTCACTCTATTAAAAGTTTCTTTGAAACTTATACCAAAATTACTTGCTGGTGTTGAACCATCATCGCGAAAACGACTATCGATAGTAATGATTTTACTTACGGATGCATTTGGTGTTTCCATCATTTCTTTGGGATTAGGCATATTTGTTAATGGTTTGATAACAGGAAAATTTGTATTACTAAATATTGTCGGATTAGCTGGTTGTGCTATAGATTGTGTTTCTTTAATGTTAGAATTTAGTATATTATATACTTTTTCTAAAAATAATGTTGTATTTTTTTTTGTCTGCGAAGTAAAACCCTTTGACAAAGCGGTTTGATTTACTTGATTCGAAGAGCGCAAATATGATTGCTTTAAAGTTTCATTGCTATAATGTACTCCAGACAAACCAAACAATTCTTCTAATTCACTATTTGAATATTCATCGATATTTAGATTAAACATATAATATAATAAGATATAGTTTTTCTAACATTCATTTTTTTGAAATATAATTGTCATATTTTTTTGTAATACAATATTAGCACCAATGAATAATCCACAGATTTCTCTTCACACTAATTATGATTTTATAGTGCAAAAATTTCCCAACCGACACAAACAGGCAATGGGTGCCGTATTTACCTCATTTTCTTTTATAGAAACCATGTTTTCTCTTTTTGATGCGAAAATATTTACCTATGAAAATTATAAATGGTGTGATTTGGGTTGTGGTACAGGATATTTTTCCATAGTTTTATACTACAAACTTATGAATGGATTAACAACTAAAATACCCGATCAACATATTCGAAGTAAACATATTTTAGAAAATATGATATTTATGATTGATATTCAAGAAGAATACATGAATAATTTAAAAATATTATTTGGTGAAAAATGTCATATTTATTGTCACGATGTTCTTACATGGGAACCTAATATTCTGTTTGATGTTGTTATTGGAAATCCACCCTTTCATTTGAATCATATAAAACAAGTTCCAACTAACCATGAAGAGAAAAACGTGTTTGAGAAATCCAAAACAATTTGGCCCCTATTTGTAAAAAAGGGGTTCCATATATTAAAAGATAATGGATATATGAATATGATTGTACCTTCATTATGGTGCAAATACGATTCTTATGGTGTATATGATATTCTGGTACCGAAACTAAAAAAATTGAAATTGTATAATAATACACAAGTAAATATGTTATTTCATTATCAAGCTCAAACACCTTGTTCAGTTTTCCTAGCGCAAAAATCTTTTTTACTTGAAGAGAAAAAACATAAGCTTTATACATTTGAACATTACGATACAATTTCTAATCAAATGGTTCCATTTTCTCTTTATAAAAATAAACAATCTATTCCTATGAATGCAAGTAATTTGTGTTTACGTGTTTTTCTTATGGCTCAAAAATATGGTTCTTTAGAAAAACATTGCGTCCGTTCCAATATGCCAAGTAAAAAGGTTTCTCTTCATGAAGAGAAAAATTCTATGTATTTCAATAAAAATATTCATAGTTGTATTTTAGAAAAACGAAATGGAGACAATTTTCCAACACTTGTTTATAAATATTCTAATATTCCATGTGTATTTCACAATAAACCTAAATTGGTTTTAGCTCATAAAATGTATGGATTTCCTTACTATGACAAGAAGGGTGAATTCGGTATTTCAAATAGAGATAATTATGTTATTTATGATTACGATGATGGTGAATTTCTCTTAATGCAATCATTTACAAGTTCATTATTCTTTATTTTTCTATTAGAATGTTTCAAATATCGCATGAAAATGATTGAACCAACCATTATATCTTATATTCCTAATATTGTGAATATGAATCATCAATGGAAAGAAGAATTAACAAATACTATTGAAAAAAATGATGATTTTTGGTTTTCATACTTTTCTTGCACCACTGAAGAGAAAAATCATATTATAAATCATTTTTCAAAAACATATATGCGTATTCCAACACTTATTTGAATGATTTTTTTTGGTAATTTTTTTATAGGTTATTTATTTAATATGACTTTTTACAACGAAAATGTTAGTGAAGTTCGAAGTCCTATTCACCACAATTCCAACAAAAAGGGTGATAAAGGCAAAAGTTACGACGACACTAAACCAAAGGTCGTACATCCTTACTTAAAAAAAGGACAAGGTAAATTAGCGTCCAGTAATCATGGAATTACTGAATTTGCGAAAAAACGTAAAGAAGATATATATGCTTCGCAAGAAAAATTGGAACGTAATCCTAGTTACATCAACGATCCATTTGGATATAAATATGGTTTCAAATCGTAAATTCATCTATTAAATTTATAATGCATGTTATAAATTTAATCTTTATTTTAGTGATAATTTTTACACAACAAAATTAAATAATAAACGATTTCCATACGTTTTATTCTAACTATCTAATATATATTATATCTATTTATATGCATATAAATAGATATAATATATATTATTACATGATTGTACGAAATGAATGTATAAAATGTAGTAATTTGAATGAAAACATACACACGGATTATAATGTTCCTATTTCTTTTACAACTTCAGAAACAAATTCAAATTTTAAATACTCAAATCTATCATATGGATATTGTAATAAATGTAATATAATTCAGTTAAATAATTTAGTTGACTTGGAAATATTATACGAAACCGGGCATAATTATCAGGTGATTGGAAATACCTGGAAAAATTATTTTAATCAATTTACAGAATTATTAGAACCTTATATTAAAGAAAAAAATATATTAGAAATAGGTTGTCCGTCTGGAAAATTAGCGTTAAAATGTAGTGATTATAAAACATGGAATATAATGGATCCCAATGTTAACATTCAGGATGAAAATAAAAATATTCGTTGTATACCTGAATTTTTTAATGAAAAATGCTCATTTAATTTTAACATCGATTTAATAGTTCACTCGCATTTATTTGAGCATATATATTATCCTATTCCTTTTTTAACTAATTGCTATAATATACTAGAAGAAAATGGTTTTATGATATTTGGTATACCAAATATGGAATATATAATGAAAAATAATATTTCACTATATTTTGGTGTTATGTTTGAACATAATATATTTTATAGTGTAACCAATATTATAGAAATGTTGGAACAAACTAATTTTAAAATAATAGATGTATCATTCTATAAAAATCATAGTATATTTTTTAAAGTTCAGAAAGCAAAATCGCGTGAATGCAAATATACATTAACCAATAACATATTTACAACAGACAATTTAAATTTAAAAGCAAAATTTATAGATAATATTACATACTATGATAATTGTATACAAAAATGGATAGATTATGTAAACGATAATAATAAAAATGTTTATTTATTTGGTGCTTCTTATAATAATAATTTATTATTGCACAAATTATCTAATAAATTAAATATAAAAGGAATACTAGATAATTGTGTTGAAAAACAAGGTAGGTATTTTTATGGTTATGACCATTTAATTTTATCACCATTAGTATTAAAAGACAAAGATTCTATTGTTATATTAAAAAATGGGGTTTATACAGAAGAAATTAAAATCCAGTTATTGGAACTGAATAAAAATACTATATTTTTAGATTAATGTTTAATAATTATTTGGTCTATTTTGAACCTTTTTTGGAACAACATAACCACGATTTCTCACACGACGAAGTGCTTGGTTTTCGGCATTGCTTGGTATTTCTTTATTGGCCAATACAGAACGTCTGTTTTGATTTTGAGCTATTGTTGCTCTTTTACGAATAACTTGCGACGCATCTTTATAGAATTCGTATTTTGTTGCTTCTAAATCATTTCGCGGTTTAGAAATAATTGTTTTAGCCAATTCACCACCCATTTTACTATCACTTGCAATAGATTGATAACTTGTTGAATCAAATATCTTCGTACTTATTCCATTGGGTTCTCTTTTTCCCCCATGAAGAGAAGTTGGTTTACTTGTAAACATGGTGAACCTATTTTGAATGCAACAATAAGAGGTTGATGGAGTAAAATAATTGGTTTTGTTCATCTATAAATAACTGATATATTATTTTCACAAAAATTGATTTTCTCTTCATTTTAATAAACGTTTGCAATCTAAGAATATGTTGTATATTGCCGTTACTCGCTTCAACGAAGAAACATTTAAGGAGGTTTCATCATTCAATAAAGAGAAGAATGATGGTATTTGGGTATATAATACTCCAGTTCCATTAAAATCTAATTATGACAAACATGACAATTTTATTGTCCTGGAGATGAATAATAGCCAAAATAAAATTATGGGTATTAGTATTGTACCTAACGTATACGAATGTCAAAAATATAATATATATAACGACTCAAACTATAATCGTTATTGTTATTCGAGTAATTATCGTGTAGATTGTTCGTCATTTACTTCGATTGAGATAGAAAATGTAATTAATCATTTGGAAAATATATGTTTCAAAGGAAAACGCCACTTGAAGAGAGGTCATGGAATACAAGTATTGTCTAATAAGAATGTATGTTTATATTTGCGAGATCATGATGACGTTGCCTTATTAACACCACTTCAACACATGTTCATGAAACGTCATGGTAACATAGAAGAAAATATATAAAAATTATATTTAATAATTTTCAATTTAATTATTATATAAAATAACAATTAAAATATTTGTTGTTATTTTATAGTATGAACACTAAAATGGATTTGGATATTGAAAATTATAGCATAGGAGAAATTTTTCTTGTTTTAGAAGTAAATGAATTTGATAGTTCGAATTTAATCTTAGCAAAAACGGACCAATATATTCGCAAATTCACAAATGATAATAACATTCTACTAATTGATTTTTTTCAAAAAGTAAAATCACGTGTAATTGACCATTACGAAAGTGGTGAACAACTATCAGGTGACGATGAACCAAGTGTATATATTGATGATGAAGAGCGCGAATCTTTTTTAAAAGAAAAATTATTAATATCGCGAAATACAGAAAATAATAAGCATACTGAAATTAAAGTAGCACAAGATAAATTAAATCCTACTTTGAAAAATACCATTTCGCGCATGTTAGTCATCGATAGTCAATATAGACAAGTATATAATGATGAAAATCCGTCTTCACCAACCGATTTCAATATGGATTTATCCGAACCATTAAATGATTTAATTAACATGCGCCTGTTTTCACTACAAATACCATATACGTGGTATACCATAGATGATGCAATTGGTACTAATTTTTTCTACGTAAATGATACCAAAATTGTCATTGAACCTGGAAATTATAAACCTCAAGAGTTAGCAGAAGTAATCAACGAAACATTGAACAACGAAATAAACACGAAAAATATTGAATTTAAGTATAATCGCAATAACGCTAAAATGTCAATTATACACCATACCTCTAATAAAACCAACAATTATAAAATTACCTTTTTCGATTTCACGCGTTTTTTAAATGCAAAAACAAACAACAATCTAGGTTTTTTAATGGGATTTCAAAAAATGGAATATGCATTAAACACTAGTACTAATACTGCAAATATAAAAAGCGAAGGGATTGTTGATTTATATGGACCAAAATATTTATTGGTTATTTTAGATGATTTCAATCAAAACCATGTGAATAGTGGTTTAATTAATGTTTACGATAATCCAAATGTAAGTTTAAAAATGCCATCTTATTTTAATACTACAATACCTACAACAACAAATAGTAACAATGGTCTACAATTTCTACCCGAATCACCCAGACAAATGACACAAAGTCAATTATATGCATTAAACCAAATTCAAGAAAACAAGGACACATTTTCTTCTAATTTTAGAGCGAATGCTCCTGTTACAACAGATGTATTTGCTTTTATGCCAATTAAACATGGTGATACAGGGAACCCCTTTATAGAATTTGGTGGTTCTCTTCAGTCAAATGTTCGCAATTATTTTGGACCAGTAAATATTAATCGTCTACGCATCAGATTAATGGACGATAAAGGAAATATTGTTAATTTAAATGGAGCAAATTGGTCGTTTGGAATTATTTGTGAAACATTATACCAATACTAATAGTATACGTGATATTTTAATTATTTTGTATTATTAATATATGGGAGCAGGTATATTACCAGTAGCTATAGTTAATAATAAACTATACTTTTTATTTGGAAAGGAAAGCAAATTTGATGATACACAAGGATATAGTGATTTTGGTGGAGGTACAGATCCCGGTGAAACTCCAATTCAAACTGCAATTCGTGAAGGAGGTGAAGAGTTGCACGGATTTATTGGAAATAAAAATGAAATACGTAAACATTTAAAAAAAAACAAATATTATAAATTGTCATTTGAACGTTACCATGTTTTTATGATTTTAGTTAATTATGATGAAAATTTACCTCTTTACTATAATAACCATTATGATTTTTTGTTAAAACATTTACCCGAAGATTTAATGCGTTCTATTATATTTGATCACCATGTTTTTGAAAAGCAACATATTATGTGGTTTTCTGAAAAAGATCTTGTTTCCAAAAAACGATTATTTCGCAATTTTTATCGCCCGTTTTTAAAAACATATTTAACTAAAAAACAAGATATACTACATTTTTTTAAAAAAGGTAAGAAATATAATTATGCGAATAAACAAAACAAAACAAACAAGAAACGCATTAAGAAAAATAAGAAAACACGCAAAAATAAAAATAAAAATTGAAATTAATAAATCCTTTTTGTACCATATATATTAATAGAAAACATGGTAAAGAATTTCGGAGGTAAAAACAGCAAGAAGATAGGAAGAAAGTATGTTTCCAGCTATACAAAGGGTGGAAACAAACTTCGGCTTACTCAAGACGAAGACGAAATATATGCATGTGTAAGCAAAATGCTCGGCAACGGCATGTGTCATGTACTAGGATGCGATAATGTTCAACGCATATGTATTATCCGCAATAAATTTAGAGGGCGGGGGAAGCGTGATAATAATCTTGCAATGGGAACATATGTTATTGTCGGTAAGCGTTCATGGGAAACAAATTGTGATGCCGTAAATAGTAAATGTGACTTGATTGAAGTTTATAACGATAATGAAATCAAGAAGTTAAAAAATGAAGTTGTTGACATCAATTGGAATATGTTCAAACAAATAGAAAATTTGGGTTTAGCTTCGAGTGTAGATGATAATGATGACGCTGATTTCGAATTTTCAAATGATAATAAATATAATGATAAATTGGCAAATGAAATAGAAAAGGAACTTGAAATGACAGCTGAAGATGAAACATTTTTACAAGATGATGCCGATATCGACGTCGATGATATTTAATTTATATTATAGTAATTTAATTGGTAATTGTATATTCTTCTTTGTTTTTTTATGATTTGTGCTATAATTAATTTTGCGAGTTTTGTTTTCTGGCTTTACTTCACATTTTTCTTTGTAAAAAACACAAATTGTATTAACATAGTGATTATTAAAAAAATCTTGCGGGTCGTTTGAATTGATCTTTTCGAATTTTTTACTATAATGATTATAAATCCACGCATCGTCAAAATTATATCCATTTTCTTTGTTTTCTTTAAATAAATAGATTAGTTCTTCGTTACTAATCGACGCTGTTTTGTCATCGTAACTTAATGTTTTGTTGCGGACATATTCTATTGATTGTATTGGCAATGAATCATCATCTTTTGTATTATCTACGAAACAAAAAAAAAATTCTATTTTTGTTTTCATTGTTAGTATGAGCTAATATTTAACTTTGTATATTTTAACATAAAAAATATAAAATATACAAACAATACGCTTAAATTTAATTTTCAGCCGACATATCTGAATCATAATAATCTTCTTCATAATCGCTATGATTTTGTTGTTCTTCTGTTTCGTCGATTTCAAATTGTTTAGCGTATTCTTCATATTCAGCACGTTCTATTTTGGCTATTGCATAGCCATCTAGTTCACCATATAGTTCATAATGCAATTGTGATTCTTCTTCATAACGCCTTTCCAATTCTTTTAACGAATGTTGGAAACGTTCCATACTACGTTTTTCTTCATCAACTTTACATTCTTCGCGATATTTTTCCATTGGATAATATTCAATACCATCTCGCGTATAAGTAGTTTCATGTGTTTTCTTATCGTATTTAAAACCTATACAACCTGGTTGAAAATCTTCATTTTTTCGTTGTATATCTTCTTCACTCGTTTTCTTACACATTTCGGCATAAAAATTTGTTGGTTCATCCGTTTTTTCTTCGTTTTGTTCTTTGACTTCATTTAAACCAGGAAATTCATCATTATTATTAATTAGATTTGGTGGTTTTATAAATTTATCCTTTCGCGTTAAGCGAACAGGTCTAAGATAATTTTGTTCTGGTTCACGATTACGTCTAGGATAATTTTGTTCTGGTTCACGATTACGTCTAGGATAATTTTGTTCTTCATCGACGCATTTCTTTATCTTAGTAGAATGTTTGTCAAATTTTAATCCACGTTCCCACATGTTTCTAATTATTTAACTATTTAGCTATTTATACTATTCAATATATAAATATTTTTTATTTCAATTTTTTTATTAATCATAATATATATATGTCACTAGCAACATTAAAAAAAATTAGTCAAACCCGTTATACCGATAAAGTTTCACATAATCAACCACACGGGTTTTCATTAACAGGAAATTTGCGCAATACTTCTTATATTGGTCAAACATCACTAAGTAAAAAAAATAAGGTTCCCAATTCATCGCGCAATGGTGGTGTTCGTGGTTCAGGTGGTCTGATTGTAGAAAAAGAAATGTTTATGAATTGCTGCAAGAATGACGAAACAATTGTAAAAAAACCAGTAAAAAATACCAGAGGTATGATAGCAAATCGTTTTCGCCATATTAGTCGTCCGTATCCTTTTAGTGTTGTACAACCTGACCATAATATACCACAAAATCATGGTCAATCATCCTATATAGAAAAATTACGCATTACCAATAATTGTAATAACAATGAATTGTACTATTTAAATCAAACAGCTCAAACTGCAACACGTTCAAAAATTGCAGGATGTTATCAAACACCGATTTTTCCAAATAAAGTAAATAACTCGTCGTGTTTTAATCAAAGACAAGAAGCATAAAATATTATATATATATTTAATAATGTTCTATAATATTTCAAACTTACGTAATGGTTCATTTCAACAATTTCAATTATTAACTATCAATGATAATAAATGGAGAAAACTTACTAATTTATTGATTCGAAAAAATAAACGCCACATTATGCTTGGTATTAGAGACGAATATATACAATTAAAAAACAATGGGTTTAATAAAAACTTTGGTTCAATTGAAAACAATTATCTTGAAAATAAAGTAATGCAAGAAATAAACAGCGAAATAAATAGTGAACTCAATAGTGATATGGAAGATTCATATAGTTCTTTAGATGATGATAATAGTGATAATAGTAAGGATGAATTGAACATTCACGAGTCAAATGAAAATCATTTCTGGCGAAAAGAAGAAAATAATTTAGTTTATTCTGTAAAATATAAAAAACTAACGTATCGTGCAGTAGAAAAATCTATGAATAAATATTATTTTGATGTAAATCATAATCTATCATCTGCTTTAGATATTCTTGCTAGTTATTTGAAAGGACAAAAAATTATTTACATGGAGTCAAAACATTCATGTGATTTAGCATTAAATCTGTTAATGATGCCTGCTATATTTTTATCTGCTTTGGCTACTGTGTTTTCGGGCGTAAAAATGGATACATATTTGAAAACTACATTAATAGCATCTTTTAACGCAACCATTGCATTTTTGCTTTCACTAGTTAATTACTTCAAACTAGACGCTTCATCAGAAGCTCATAAAACATCTTCACACCAATATGATAAATTACAATCATCCATGGAATTCACTTCGGGTTCCGTGTTATTGTTTAAAAATATACATGGCGATAAATACAACCAAGAACATGTTAAAGTAATTAAAAACAAAATTAGCTCCCTTGAAAAAGAAATGAAAGTAAAATTAGACGATGTAGAAAAAAAAATAGGTGAAATCAAAGAAACGAACCAATTTATTATCCCTAGAAATATTCGTTATAAATATCCAATCATTTATAATACAAATGTATTCTCAATTATTAAAAAAATAGATGATTATCGTAAAAAAATGATAAACAAATTAAAAAATATCAAAAATGGAATTCGCTTTTACAATGCAATACAACGTGAAAAGGGATTGAATCCAACACAATATAACCATCTAAAAAGATTATATGCTCACAAAGAAGCGATTTTTGATGAAATTTTATTAATTAAATCTTCTTATTCTGTCATTGACCAAATATTCAGGCAAGAAATGAATAATGCAGAACACCACCATTCCTTGTTCTATTGGGTTTTCTATTGTTTCAAAAAGAATGATGATATCCACCCTGAACAATTAAATCCATTTATACGTGAATTACTAGATCCATTTCATTTTTACGAGAAAAAAAATCATTCGATTAATATTAATTACAAAAATAACTCTAATTCTACTATACCATTACAACAAAACGAAGAAATCAATAGTGAAATTAATAGTCATTCAACTCAATCTCTACCTGAAGAAATTGTTTGAGTGCACATTGAATCCATCGTTTCAACGATTTTGATTTTCATTTCTTGACGTGTTTCTATATTACTATCCATTGAAGGGATTTCGTTTTGCTCTCCTTGCTCCTCATTTTGCTCTACAAAATCTTTCATGTAAAATCGATATACATGTGTTTCTTTCTTCTGTCCCATACGATAACATCGCGCCAATGCTTGTGCTTCAATGGAAGGATTCCAACAAGGACTTACAAAATACACTTCATTGTATTGCTGTAAATTTAATCCTTCGCAACCGCTGCGAATTTGCAGTATTAGGACATCAGGACTTTCTTCAATAAGATCGGAACGCTGCTTTGATGTTAACCCTCCATGATATAATTCACAATGCAAATTGGTTTTTATTATCATCTTATCACGAAGCAAATCCATTTCTTTGCGAAAATGGCAAAATACTAACTTTTTATGCGAAGGTTCCAAGATGTGGTTGTTGCTAATTTTATCAACAACCGCATCCAGTTTGGTCGTGCTCGAAAAGAAATTAAATTCGCTATCACTTGGCATTTCATCATCATTGAGGTCATAATAACGCTTCATTTTATGTTCTAATAGATAGGGACTTACGCAGAGCATCTGAGCATGTAATGTTGCAACAAGTGCATTTTTATTCATACCATAATACAACCCTTGTGTAGTTGGGTCTGAGGCAATCATTGTACTGAAACGCTGATGGAATATTTTGCTTGTTTCAGCATCACGTTCGTTCTCCCAATTAACACCACATTTGTATTCTTTCAAATCGGGAAGGACAATGGTGCTAGGACTTTTCTTTCGACGCAACATATGTTTTTGCAGAATTCCAGGCAACTTATCGATATCTTTGTAATCGTCGCGCGGAATTTCCAACAAATCAAACAGACGAAATAAATCCTGAATTTTATTTTGGATTGGTGTTCCAGTAAGCAACCATAGCACATCTTTCTGAAGATTGTTAATTACTTGGTACGTTTTGGTTTTCTCACTTTTCAAATGGTGCGCTTCATCAATAATTATGCGACCGAACTTGAATTTCTGCAATTCGGAATCCATACCGAGATATACACATGTGCCATATGTAGTTAGAATGATATGATTGTCTTCCAAAATATTGCGGGATAAATTCTTGGTCTTGTGTGCACCATACAAAATGTATGGTTTATGATGCAATTTGTCTTGGATCTCATTTGCCCACTGGTTAATCAATGCTTTCGGTAAAATGACCAATGTGTGCTTCTTGTATACACTTACCATAAGCCCAAGCATTATGATTGTTTTTCCCATACCCATTTCGTCGCCAATAATACCTCCTTTGCTTCTGATCGCTTCTTTGGACGCACACCATTCAAGACCTTCTAGTTGATGTTTGGGTTTGTTCAAATATGCTTGATCCAAAAACGCTTCAAAGCGTTGCAACGGACTTTTTTCGTTATTTTTAACTTTTCTGCGAATCGTAATCATTTTAACGGAACTTTTGTTCTTTATTTATATGCGTTTCCCCATTTTTCTGAAAAAAATTTCAATTTATTTCTAGTTTATGTTAAAAAAAATTGAAATTTTTATGATTATAAAGAGAGAATACAAACAAATGAAATAACAATATTTTCACAAATATATCAAATCACTATGAATAGCGCTTTTTGTCGCTTCTGCTACAACGCTGGTAAGGGTGAAGCTATATATTCTTCACATTACATGAAACAGGGTTATGGTGAGAATATGCACGTGACTTGTCCCAATCTTCTTTCCAATAAATGCACCAAGTGTGGTGATTGCGGTCATACGCCAAAATATTGCTGCAATTACGGATCCAATCTGCCTTCACCAACAAATTTTCCTTCGAATGAGTCACTCGTTAGTCTCGATGACATGGAAGCTGGACGTTGCACACCAACATCGCAAATGAGCAATATTACGCTTAGTGATGGTTCGGCCAGTGACGCATCGTTAGACAGCATGGAAGCGGGCAACAATGTCAATTGGAAAAGCACCACCTATTTGAAGAAATTGCTCAAGGTCCCTGATGCACATAACAAGGAAAATATTCCACCAAAGAATCTTGCCCTTGTTGCACCGGCTAGTTTCGAATATCAAGTAAGGGAACTCACCAACTACATGAAAACATTTTCACAAGATGTCATTTCCTGTGCAGTAAAATCATTTGAGCGAATTCCAGTACCAGCGATTCGTAGAATGAGTCACGCCAACGAATACTTGCATGCACCATTAAAAAACGTTCGAGCATATTATACATATGATAGTTGCGATGAAAGCGAATATGAAGAGGAGGAGGATGATGAACTAGTAAACACTTTTTAGATTTTTAACATGTAATTTAATAATAAAATTGAAACTCTTTTTTATTTGGTACAAGAGTTATTATATGTCTTCAATTGTATATTGTAGTAATGAAATTTTTAAACAAATAAAAACAATGTTTCATACGTTAAAATGGGAATGTGTTAATCAAGATAACAATATCAAATTATATCGTAAACATTTTGAGCTAGAATTATTTGAAGTAAATATTACCGATAATTATATCTATCTTACCATCCCATTTCTCGGTGCACAAGTTAATTATAGTAAAAAATTTCCATTAGAACAATTTTACGATGGGTTGAAATTTCTACAATATCACGTTGACAATTACGTAAAAACTATTATTAATGATATATATCTTTATGAAGATAATTGTTATAATGACGATAATGCAAATATTAATATTTCACATATAATTGACCATTCGAAACAATATATTATTTGTTCATCTTAAAATAATTGCGCTAATTTTATTTTGTTCAATAAATTTGCTACTTCATTATTAAAGATATCCAAGTGTTTTTTTTCATCATTCATTAATAATGTTTGATTGAAAATTATTAAACCAACATAACTTAACAAGTACAACATTTTCACAATAGAATAAAGATTTTGTTGCAAGTTATATTCGATTTTAGGTATTTTATATTGTAAAAATTTTGCAATCATCGTACATATTAATAAATTAGGTATATAATGTGATGTATTTTCTAATTCTTCGTAGTTTTCTTTTGTTCCATAAAGAACATCGCAAATATCCGGACCATAATTTATTGTCCAATCTTTATGATGATTTTCATGAATTTTATTAACATGTAATACTGAGTAATTTATATTGTGGATTGATGAATAAAATAAGCTAAACATGAATATTACATATGGTTCAAATGTGTTTTTTATATATAACCGACCGGTAAACATGTAAATAACAAATATAGGTAATATTGCTGTAGATAATTCCAATAATATTTGCAAATAATGTCCGTAATTATCAATATAGTTATGATGATATTCGTGGACAACGTTTATTGTTTTTGAACTATCTTCGTGCGCTAAAATATGTATAAAATAACTTAAATGTGTGCAAAAAACATAATACATTAAACCTAGACCAATGTTTTCATAACATAACATAACACATGATGCAAACATGACTATAAATGTTAAATAATTTTTTGTAAATGCTTCTTTTATTTTTGAAATATGATATGTATTTAACCATTTGTATTGACTATTTTTTTCATTGTTTTTCATGATACTATATTACCAGAAACTTTTTCTCGTAAATAATTGCATTACATATTTTTATTGTATTAATAAATTAGTTAATAGAAAATTATATTTTTATATTATATATGAAACTTGAATTTAGTACTAAACTTAATAATATACGCGAAAAACGACGACTTCGCTCAGAAGGTGCCAATAAACAAACCAACAACGTCAACAATATTACTAGTAAGGATAATACAAATAAACATAACATGGAAGATAAAAATTTATTATTAAAAAAATTGCATTTCATGAACAATCCATCTTCACAAAAACACATTCAAACAAAAATGCATAGTTATATTCCATTAATGAATACACGTAACAATATTAAAAGGGAAGATAACGATAACCTGAATATTCAAAATAATGATGAAAATATCTTTATTATTGTAGAAGAATTAATTTCATGTGCTAAAATTAAATTTTATGAATAATTAAATACAATGTTTATTTAATTATTTTAACGACGTATATCAGTTATTTCCAATTGTATTTTTTTATAATAGGTTAATCCTACCAGATTTTGCTGCGTCGTTTTATAATTATTTTTATTATTTTTATCTCTTTGTTCTTTGACCGGCAATGCAACTTCAAATGTATTTGTTGGTTGCGGTCGCTTTATAATACGCTTTTTATTATAGATATTTTTTACCCCATTTAGTTTTAATAAGTATTTTCCTAGTAATAGCTGATTTTGTTTGGTCTTCTGTTTTTTTCGAGCCCTTTGTATTTTATATAGTTGTTCTATTTTATCACGAGTTATTTTATTTGTTGATAAACCTGGTTTTCTTTGCATTTGGTTTGAAAAAACTTTCATTATCATATTTTTTTGCATTTCCTTTTCTATTTTTTGCATTTCCATTATTTCTTGAAAACCCATTTTTTCCAAATTTGCAAGGTTTTCGGTTTCATCATCTTCTTTCTCAAAATATTCAGCTGGTTTCATCACCAAAATTATTTTATATCTACGACTTATCTGTCCTTCTTCATTCACCAAATGTTTTTGATCTTCGTGGGCATTAATTGTTAAATAAAAATGTAAGGTGTCATTTTCTTCAAAAGGAGAGCAATACAAAGATAATTTATCTGAATTTATTGATACAATATCTACAACATTGTCATCGCGATCATAACTTTCTTTTATAAAATCATAAATATTACCTAATCTTAATGGTTCGCTATCATACATATATTTTATTATTGTATGACCTATATTATTTTCATGATAACGTTCATGATAACTATTTGTCATTTCGTGACCCTTCATAAACGTATCATTAAACACATTATCACACCCAGTATTAACCATAGTTTGTAAAGAATCATTTAAATAATGAATTAACTGATCATAATTTTTGAATAAATCAGTTAAATGAAAATTATTAAATAATTCTTGACTTATATGTTTCATCATATCATTGGTAAGTGTGTTATTTTCACTATTGTATTCGGATTCTTGTAATATTTTATTTATATCTTTATTATTGAAATCAGAATATTTTGTATATGCAGAACTAACGCGTTTTGCCAATTCTTCCAAAAAATATTGAGGTTCAATTACATATTTAATTTCTGTATAATTTGACAAGATGCTCATATTTGTTTTCTTTGTAAATTTAAATGTCTCCCTCATTTTTTCTATATTTACATCGATATATGCATTAACTACATCTTCGATTGGAGGCAGTGAAGGACAATCTGGTTCTGGTTCTGGTTCTGGTCTAGGTCTAGGTCTAGGTCTAATATCAGAATAAATAATTGGTCCATTTGGTCCACTACCACCTGTGAATGGCGGTTTTACATATAATATTCGTATAATAAAATCTTTACTGAAATTTGTTGAACCATCACTTATGGTTATAGTTATATTATAGATATTCTTAGTTTGATAATTAAATACTCTGGCAGATTTTAATATAGTACCATCGATTGTAAAAGAATCCACATCAGTACCACTCAATGTAAATGTGAAACTTGTTGAATCAACATCTTCTCCCGTTAAAAGACCCACAATTGTTCCTATTGAACGTTTTTCGTAAATTGTATTGTTTGACAAATATATATTCGTTGGACTTTCATTTACGTTTAAAATATCTATTTGGAAATCTTTACTGAAAGTTGTCGAACCATCACTTATGGTTATAGTTATATTATAAATATTCTTAGTTTGATAATCAAATACCACAGCAGATTTTAATGTAGTACCATCGATTGTAAAAGAATCTGCGTCAGTACCACTCAACGTAAATGTGAAACTTGTTGAATCAACATCCTCCCCCGTTAAAAGACCCACAATTGTTCCTATTGAACGATTTTCGTAAATTGTATTATTTGACAAATATATATTCGTTGGACTTTCATTTACGTTTAAAATATTTATTTGAAAATTTTGGTTGAAAGTTGTTGAACCATCAGTTGCTCGTATAGTTATAGAATAACTATTCTTAGTTTCATAATCAAATACCACAGCAGATTTTAATGTAGTGCCATCGATTGTAAAAGAATCTGCATCAGTACCACTCAACGTAAATGTGAAACTTGCCGAATCTTCATCTTGAATACTCAATGTCCCTATTGATGTTCCAATGGCTTCATTTTCATTTATACTCGTATTATCTAATATTATATTGTCTGTAACTGCATTATTTGGATTAAATATATTTGTAGAAACAACAGAAGTTATACTAGTATTTTCTTCATCTTCTATTAAATCGTATAATACAAACAATGCTACAATCTCGTTTTCAATCGTTGTTTTGTTATTATTAATTATATTAACTACATTATTAGTTAAATTAGATGTATTAAGGTCAATAACCACCACAATACTTCCTATTTTATAATCAATTGTAATTTGATTTTTTATTAATGATGCGAATTCAGATATTAATATGTTATATATTTCATCTCTTATAGATTCGCTCAAATTTGTTTTTTGTTCGTCACTTAACTCTTCAATAGTTTTAATTGTATTTTCTACTTTTACTTTTAACGATAATTGACTACTTTGATACGCGTGTTCTCCAATACTAATTGCTTGATCGAATTTTTCCAAATAAATGTGTACCATTATATTACTATTGTATTATTATTCATAGTATTTGTTTTTATTGCTTCTTCATTTAAATTTATAATTAAATATATTTTAATTATAAATTTTTCACTACTTGTTTAGTTATATTCTATTCTTACAATACAATCCCTCTTATTTAAAGATCGTTATTGGAAGCATCGAAATTATCTCCCGTTGGAGTTGGACTAGCAATTAAACGAATGTCATATCTGCGATGTGTCTCGCCAGTTCCTCCAATCAACTCTTTTTGGTTAGGTGCACTCGCAACATTCAAAATGAATTGAATAACATCATTATTTTCGAAAGGCATGTAATACACATTGGAAACATCACTTGAAAACATTTCTGTTGTACAACCACTAGGGTCGCGTACTAAAGTTAACGACCCTCCTGACGTTTTAATCATTTGTCTTAAAAGTTCACTGCCAATATTTTCACGACTTGTTTGATCATACAGATTTCTGCTACAATCTTCTACCACTTTCGCAATACCTCTTGTTTTACTATCTACGAGATTATTAATTATATCGTGTATATTATTTCTTAAATCAGATTCATTTTGGAATAAATCTGCTGCATGATAAGTATTAAACAATTGTTGGGCTAAATCTCTAACTATATCATATTTAATACCGCGTGTTCCTGTTGAAAATTGTTGTCCTGCTGCATCTGTTTTATATGTTGTTGAAACTTTAGGTATATCCGCAAATGAAGTTGTATCAAATGCTACTTGAGCATCTCCTAAAACAGAATTTTCTGTATTATTAAATAAATTTATGAACGAACCTGTACTAATATCAAATTGGACATCTGTTCCTGGTTCACTATCACTAATATCAGTTGCATCTGTTGTAAAATGGAATGCATGACTCAAACGTGTTTTATTAATATACACATATGCTGTTGCACTTACATCTACTTGGTCTAATGCTTGTGGACCTGTCTCTAGCGCACCACTTATTGTCATTGCAATATCTTTATTAAATCCAGAAACATAGAAATTTCTGTTATTGTGAATATTAAAACTATTATCAAAATAACGACCATCACTTACATCGTTACCTAATAAATCTTGTAATCCAAATAGTTTAATTGTTTGTGTTCCACTTCTACTTTGAGGTATTGTATAAGTATATCTGTATACATTAGCACTATCGCGTATCATTACTGCGCTGACATCATGAACGCCGGTAGTTACAAATACACCAGTACTGCTGTTACATACATCTTTATCAAAAGTTGCTCTAATTGTTGTCGAACCTGTAACAAAAGGATCAAAGTAAGGACTATAAGAAAAAGTTACTTTTGGTTCATTTACGACTGAAAAGCTTGCTCCGGATGTAGGATTTGTTTTTACTGGATCATTATCCCCATTGGCACGCCCACCAGTGAAAGTAATCAATGATTCGTAATTTCCTGCACTAACCGAATAGTCATAATACCAATTTCTAGCATCAGATCCTTGGGTCAATCGTGCATTAACTACGCTGTCTGTATTTGGAGTATTTGTAATAGTAATTCTTGGTTGTTCTCCACTTGTTACGTTTAAAAGCTCACTAAATAATGCGTTAATTCTAATTCCTGAGCTGTTTTTATACATTGGTCCTGTTGCTGTTGAGGCAGAAATATCCATACTAAGATCTGTGTAAGTAATTGCTGCTCGTGGTTGTAGATTGAATCCCAATGACACATCAGTTGTCGATATTCTGGCATCACTTTCACTTGTAGCATAACTTGTTACATTACCAGCTACATCTGTTGCACTAATATCGAATGTAATAAACCCTTCAGTATCGCCTAGCGATGCGTCGTATAATGCAGTATAAGTGTTTCCGGATGAAGTTAAAGTTACAGGGTTTGTAACTAGTACTCCATTACTCTTAAATGATAAACTTAAATCACTGCGTAATGTTTCGTGACTGGTAAATTGTAAACGAACCTGATTTTCTTCACGAACTTGATATATTAAATCCTGTGCTGTTCCCGCTAGTTTCCCAAAATCTTGTATACTAATTATTGGTGCAGTTCTGTCAAAATTCACGTTTAGCAATGTTGTTCCAGCTAATGATTGAGTTGTTGCGATATTGCCAGCTCTGTCAGTAGTAATAACAGACAAATCTACATTGCCTTCACGATGATCCGCATTCAGGGTGAAATATGCTTGTATTTGATTAGAAACATTATTCAAATATGTTGTGGTTATGGTCGCGGCACTCATATCATAACCTGAAACGAAGAAACTTGCGTCAGTTTGTCCAAGCAATACATTTTCGTTAAACGATAAATCAAGATATAATATTTCACCTGCTTTTGCATGACTACTTGTATCGACGTTACTAGACCACATCTTCACTAATTGAAAAATAGGCGCCACATTATCTAATTCTACTGCTCCAGTATATGAAGAACTCACATCTGCTAATGTAATATTTCGCGTATTTCCCATTAAATCAGTGAGTAACACATTAAAACTAATATCACCTTGAGTAGTATCATTTACACTAACATCGGCATATACTCTCCAGTGTAATGAACCATCAGTAGCTTCTGCATAACTAATATCACTAGATAAGGATGTGCCATTTACTGAAAATACTAACCCAGATGGGTCCAAAATTGGTTCTGTTGTTACGAATTCGGCAGTAATTGTATTTAAATTTGTTGCCAAAGTATCAAAATAAGTATTATTTGAATAAAATGAAAGATCGATTACATATGGGTTCGTCTTATTGAACCTAACATTGGAAAAATTAGTACTACTTGCATCAAGCGACAGAGCGGCTTGGTCAATTCCATTTAGAGTAAACGACACATCAGGTGCACCAACACCTCTAATAACAACATTACTTGCTTTGTCTGTCGCTGTTACACTAAATGATAAGTCGCGATTAGCTTCACTAGCTGCCATATCACGAAAAGCAGTGTATACTCTTCGACCAGCAGAACTTATATCTTGTACAAAACTAGCGGCAACACCACCAATAGTTGCGGTCAAAGCGCTCAAATCTTCATTAAAAGACATATCAATAAATACTCTTTCAGTTGCTTTTACCAAAGTAGTATCATAACTATTATCCGAACGTATAGCTAGAATTTGGAAAACCGCAGCACTATTATCAATAATAAATGTACGATTGACATCCGTAGTAAAACCACTATTATCAGTTTGAATAGAATTACCAGCACGATCTAAACCAGAATGCAATGATGCCTTGATGGTATCATGTATAGCGGAACTTGTAGTGTAATCATAATAATACACATCTTGTGTACCTGTACTTAAGGTATTGTCTTTTACTAAATCCTGAGGGGCCACATATATTTCTCCTGAAACGCTACTGCTTAACCGAATTTGTGGCAGAATATCTGTATTCATGAGTTCGTTAAATGTAACACCTAATCTTACAACATCACCATTTTTAAAAGGTCCTGGCCAAGCATTATAAGTTGTATTGGTTAAAGATAATGTACCTATAGGAGATGTGTTATCGTATACAACTGCACCATTTATTAAATTGGATACGTCATTATCATATGCAAAAACTCCTACGTTATTAGCTGAATCGTTGTATTCAATATTAAAACTTACATCACCATCAGCATCACCACTCTCTAAAGTAAAACTCGAACGCCAGTTCGTAAGCCCAACTTTTGTTGTAGTTATCGACCCAGCAACAGACGCCCCCCCCACGCTAAAATTAACACTGGGATCTGTATCAATGTTTAATGGTTCAGAAGCATTAAAATTAAGAGTTACTACATCTCCCAACATAGCATAAAAAGGACTATAACTATTATCACTTGTGATAGCGATAGTGTTCAAAAATGGAGTATTGTTATCACTAACAAAAAATGATCGGCTACCCGAAACACCTCCAAATGCGGTTTGGATCAATTCTCCTGAAAGATTTTGACCTTCTGTAAAAGTAATATTTTGATAACCATCACCACTAGTTGGCACTAAATAATTGTAATAATAAACTGTGTCTGACGACAATGTCATTTTTTGTTCGATCAAACTTACAACAGACCCAGAAGGATCTAATGTAATAGAAGGTAGGGGTGTTACAGCTAACGAAGGATCAAAAGTTGCAACAATTTGCACAAAATCCCCGCCGTTAAATGAACCGGTAACATTGACAGCTGATATATCTCCAACCGATGTTAGGATATTAAATAATACCTCAGCTTTTGGAGCACTACTCATATTTATATATATTACTATTAAATTAAATTAAATTAATTTTAATTCATTCATTCATTCATTATTTAGTAAATTCATTATTTAGTAAATTTGTGTACACTCTAAAGTAAATGAAAAATCATTCTTGTTCAAATTTATTTTTTTTCCATATTTATCTACTATTTGCACTTTTAATCTTTCTATTTTCACCGGACCGAAATATTCACGTGTTTTAAATATGCGGTCACCGCCGTTATCATTCATGATGCTATTTGATGGCGCAGAAATTGGAATTCGAGCAATAAAAGTTGATCCTAAAATAGAATTATTTTGGTCAGCAATGATTGAGTTTTTAAAATTTTGGTTAAAATCGTCTACAGACAAAAAAAAATAATTGTTCATAGATGTCCCATATGCTCCCTCACTTTCAACAAAACCACGTAAAATTTTTGTTGGAGTACTATGAAAACTATCTTCTAAAATACTTTCTCTATTTAATGAATAAATATCACTTCTAAATCCCAAGCTCCAGCCACAATTTTCTTCCATCACGTTATCTCTATGCTGGTCTAAACCAAAATCTAAAATATAATTAAAATTTGGACTATAATAGGTATGATCTTTATCATACACATCTATAATTTTCGATGTGTCTTCATCATCCAAATCACCATCATATTTATTTTTACATCGCAATATAGTTTTTCCAGTTGTTTCACTAATCTCAAACTTTAAACATTGCAATCCGTTTCCAATATTACTAAAATAATTGTTCATAATTTCTTCAAACTCTTCAGTTGAATAGTTGCCATCTGGAATGATAATTGTATGCTGAATATGTTTATATTCTACATCATCTTCATGTTCTACTAATTCATTATCGAATGTTTCTAATTCCGAAATATACTTCTGATTAGCATTCAATTCTTTATTTAAAGCATTTTTGGGAATATTGTACAACATTATAGTGAATTTATTATTGTGTTTTTCATTTGAATAATCGTACCAAATATTAGGAATTTCCAATGAACTTAATCGCATGGTAACAACCTTATTAATGGGAGCAGCCAATGTGTATATAAAGTCACATGCATCCGTATTATCGTAATTTGTTCGAAATAATGAATCTATATTAATGACTTGTGTTAATATTTTTTTATCAATTGGATTAATTGTTCCTTTTGGATATTTATTTACATATGTTTCTTGCATTTTGTCCACATCTTTCAACTTGGAAGCGTAAGTTTCTAATAATTGTTTGGTTTCTTTTTCTTTGCGTTCGTCTTTTAATCGTATTTCAATATCTTTTAAAAAGACAACATAATCATATTCATGAGAACTATCTTTTAAATTTGCGATTAATTTGTTTACTTGAATAGATATTTCATATGTTTGACAAGTTGATTTTGTTTTTATAATTCCATATAATTCTGCAATTGAATAATTTTCAATATTTAAATCAAAACTTGTCATGTAATAATTAAATATGATAATATATATTTACGTTATTTTCATATTTAATACTTAATAAAATCCTTCTGGACCAGCATTTTTTAGTTTTTCCAAAATTACTTCTTTATTCTCATTCAAGAAACTCATTGCTTCTACTTTACCCATATCATCCAAAATACCATTCAAATATTTCAATAATACAATGTCGAATTGACCTTTGTCTGGTAGACCAAAAATTTGAATATACGTAAAATAGGGTTCTTTGATTTGCGCCATTGGCATGGTAACTGTTTGTTCTGGAATAATTGGTTTTATTTTTTTTGACAATTCTTCAATATACTTTTTTAGTTTTTCAGTGTCATCTAAAATATCCACTCTATCTTCTAATGTTTCTATTTGACCCAGTGCATCTTTTAATTCTCGAAACTGATAAATAGATTTCCAAATGGATTGAATAGTTTGAATGGACATGTTTCTAAATTTTTCATAATGTTCATAATTTTTTGCTTCTTTTTTCTGATCTTCTATTTTATCGAAAATTGCGAAAAAATCTTGTTCATCATATTTTTTGGAAATTTGATTATATTCACCTTGTGATGCAATTTTTAAAATCTCGCTTATATTTTTATCCAAATCAGCTGATAATAATTTATAGGATGATAATATTTTTTCATTTTCTATAATGATTTTTGTCTGTGTTTTATCTTTTTTTTCTCGCAATTGTTTCGTCTTTTTTGTTTCATTTCCAACGTTATTTGATGTTTTGTTATCTAATTTACGTGTACCATTGCTTCTCTTCATGTATTTAATGTTTCTTTTATTTTTAAATAAAACTACGTTTGGTAAAATTGCGAAAAATAATTAACATTAATATTTTTCCTGCTATTAACGTCCATGCATTAATAATTGTTTCCAATTGTATATCATATGTATTTGTAGCAGAATACATGATTCCCATTGTACGTAACATTTCTAAACGTGATTCTATTCCACTTTTCTCTAAATATTTTTCCTCCATCATACTAAGTGGACAATTATGTAGCACTACGTTTGCATAACCATCCAATGACATTATTAATAAACCTATTACTAAATAAGACATGTCATTTACAAAACAAATTAAATACCCAACGGCTACTACGAAAAAACTATGCACTATTGTGTAATAATTCCCAAAAAAATCTTGTAAAAATCTACGTGGTTTATCCCCTACTATATGAAGATAAACATCACTTGTCTTAAATTCGTCATTATCATGATGAGTTAATTTTCGTTTCATCATTTTACTTTCTTCCGTTTCTTCTGTTTCTTCCGTTTCTTCTGTTTCCGTTGGTTTCTTTACTTGTTGAGATTCATTTTCCATTTTTGCCATTATTACTATTTATTATTTATTTATTTTTCGTTTTTACCATATTTTAACTATTTTTGGGTAATTATACGTTTATTCCATGTTCTTATTTTCCACGTTTTGTTTAACACACAATGAATAAACTTATATCCCAATGTATTGATAACTTGGAACAAAAATGGAATCAAAATAAACAATCATTTCCAATGAATATCGATTTAATACTAGACGGAGGTGCATTTGGTGGAAGTTATACGTTGGGTTCATTGTATTATTTACAGGAATTAGTAGGTCGCAAAAAAATTGCAATACATCGTATTTCAGGTGTTAGTATTGGTTCCATAATGGGTTTTTTACTTATAGCGAATCGCTTAGATGATGGAATCAGTTTATATCGCTCCTTCTTTTATTATTTTAAGGAAAACGGGTCATTGTCTATTTTTAAAAAAACTCTTCATAAAATTATATCATCCTTACCTAATGATTTTTATTTACAATGCAATAGCAAATTATATATTTCCTATTTTAATTGCAAAACAAACAAACATGTTACACAACACCAATATGAATCCAATAAAGATTTACGCAATTCCATGCTACGTTCATCGTTTGTTCCCTTTATAATTACAGGCAATTTACTTTTGAAAAACAAATATCTAGATGGAATGTACCCATATATTTTTCCAAAACAATATAATCGTAAACGAATATTTATTGACCTTACGCCAAAAATGTTTAACATGTTATACATAAAACACGAAATTCATAATGTTGAACGCATTATGGAAGGCATACTAGATATACACCATTTGCTATTCCGTAATTCAAAAAAGCTATTTTGTTCATTTGTTGAAGATTGGAGTTTACAATACAAAGGTTATATTTATGTCCGTGTTTTTGTTAGTGATTTATACGTATGGTTGCTTCATATTTATTTGAAATATTTTCGCACAGAATATTTGATATATTTTAAAAACTATTTTAATCTTATTTTACAACATATCATAAAATATACACTGGTTTGAATATAATAGCTATTTTTATAATAGATATTATACGTTTCATTTTTTCCGCTTTTTTCTTTTTTCCGCTCTCAATAGGGGTCGAACCTATGACCTCGCGATTAACAGTCGCACGCTCTAACCAACTGAGCTATGAGAGCACTCAAAATTATCATTTTTCAGGAAATACTATTTCCTAGTATAAAATACCTGCTCGTTTTTAAATGATATTTTATACATATATTTTTCACATACAACACACAATTAAACAAATACTAATTACAAAATAATTACACCATATACAAACCCCCCAAGGGGGACTTGCAAAGATGCGGACTCGAACCGCAGACCTTCGGCTCATAAGACCGACGCTCTAACCAACTGAGCTATAATTGCATGAGGTCTCACCGGGAATCGAACCCAGATTGCGGGAATCAAAACCCCGAGTGATAACCATTACACTATGAGACCAAAAGTGGAGTAGACAGGCATCGATCCTGTTACCTTTCGCATGCTAAGCGAACGCTCTACCATCTGAGCTACAACCCCATTGCGACGATTGTTAAGGACAACCCATCAAACCTTTATTGCATCGAGTGGGGTTCGAACCCACGCAGCATACGCTACCAGGTCTTAAGTCTGGCTCCTTAGACCACTCGGACATCGATGCGTTAGTTTTACGTCATCACGGACGATTTTAAGCCCCCTTCCTCGCTTAAAATTGTGAAATACTTACTCCTGTTATTTAACTCAAAACTTGTACACCACTCAGAGGTTTAATTTTGTTACATAATTAGTACCATTGCGGCTGGTATTATATTTCTCCATTTCCACGTTCTTACCTACCCGTTTCTTAAGCCCCCCTTCTCCCCTTATCTCGCTTAAGAATGTGAGACACCTTTTTTTTTGGGGTATTGTCCCTCCATTTCCTCGTTAGGGATCTTTCACGGCGGCCCTTCTCCCTAGCTCCACATACTTATCTTTCATATTGTCTTTAAGTATTTTATTCGATTAGTTACGTACATATATGTATTGTCTAACAATAATATTAATATATTATTTA
>JGI20154J14316_10000068_pt1 | contig 75306 bp, 69 predicted proteins | sample COG_04_FD_14316 | JGI IMG/M metagenome (IMG submission 14316)
AGTCCTCGAACTTGATCGTAAATAGAATGCATTGAAGCATTCCAGTCCACTTTGCAGTTGTCTTTATTTAATTTGTAAGCAGTTTTTGTTTCTTTTGAAGGCTGAGTGAATGTTTTTACATCGCCAACTTCAATTAATTGTACGGTTTGCAAAACCAAGTCGGCCCCTAAATGCATAAGCTTATCGTGTAATTCCCCTGCATTTTCAGTAGAATTTATATCGATTTTTGATTGTAAAATCACGGCGCCTGTATCGATCTTTTCATCAATAAAAAAAGTGGTTACCCCAGTTACTTTTTCACCATTAATAATTGCCCAGTTTATAGGAGCAGCTCCACGATAATCAGGGAGTAATGAGGCGTGTAAATTGAAGGTTCCTAGTGCTGGCATTTGCCATACAATTTCAGGGAGCATTCTAAAAGCGACTATGATTTGAAGATTAGCATTTAGGGCTTTTAGATCTCTTAAAAACGATTCATCTTTTAGATTTGTGGGTTGTAAAACTGTTAATCCCTTGTGCTTAGAAAACACTTTTACAGCCGATTCACTAATTTTTTGCCCGCGACCTGCAGGGCGATCAGGTGCAGTTATCACGCCGACAATGGAGTAATTACTTTGTAAAAGAGTATCTAATATAGTAACCGCAAATTCAGGAGTGCCCATAAACACAATTCTAATATCTTCTTTTTTCATTACGCTTTGAGTTTGTATGTGTTTCTTTTAGTAAGTTCAATTAGTTCTCTTTCCAAAAGTGAAGTAAGTATCGTTGTTAATGTATCGGGATCAAAGGTACTTAATGTTTCAAGTTTTCTAGATGAAAGTGGTTCTGTTTTTAATAAAGCTAAAAGTACTTGTTCTTGATGTTTTGAGGGCGAATTATTTTTTGACCGTGCTAAGCAACTTGAACAAATTCCACAGTGTTTTGAATTTTTTTCTTCAAAATAAGACAGTAATTTTTGACTTTTACAAATGCCATCATTTTTAATATAATCAAATACAGATTGTAATTGTATTTTTTTTAAATCGTGTTGTTGAGTGACGATTTTTGATATTCTATGAATTGTTTTATCATCTTCTCTGGGTTCAATAAAAGTGATTTGCGCATCTGTTTTAGAGGCGTCAAATTGAATGATTTCTGAGGCATTTAGTGCTGTTAATTGCGCTATTACATCCTCTTCTGAGAGCTTTGTTTTTTTGGCGATTACTTGTGTAAAAATTTCTGTAGAATGGTCAAAAACCCCTTCGTGACTTCTCAAGATAATTTTTATAATAAGTGCTTGTTTGGGATGCTTTTCGATGTAGTTGAATAACGCAGCATTTCCAATTTTTATTTGTACAAAAGCCGTGTTTTTAAACCGCTCTTCCAACGAAATGATACTCGTTCGATCTAATATTTTAAGCGCGTTGTATGTTAGTATCGAAGGTAGTTTATAGGTGTTACAAAACAACTTAAAGTTAAAGCTATGCGAAGAATCGACCCCTTCTCCATAGGAGATTTGAAAATAATTACAGAGCCGTTTATACACAGTTTTTAAAAACGGAATATCAGCTAAGCCATTGATGAATTGCTTTTTAGAATCCGTCACATCAGAGGAATTTCGAAGTATCACTGCATAGGCATTCTCATTAGTACGTCCTGCACGCCCTGCTTCCTGATAATAGCTTTCTAAACTTTCGGGTAAATTATGATGGATGACGGTTTGTACATTGGCCTTGTCAATGCCCATTCCAAAGGCATTGGTAGCCACCATTACTTGATTTTCATTTGCTGTCCAACGATCAAATTGAGTGTTTTTTTCTTTTGCGTTTAAACCACCATGATAGTAGCCACTTATAATTCCTATTTTATTTAAATAATTGGAAATTTCTAGTGTTGCTTTTCGATTTCTTACATATATGATCGAGGTTCCAGAATATTTTTTTAAAATCTGAACTGTTTTGAAATATTTATCCTCGCAATCCAATGTCAAATAGGCCAAATTAGGTCGTAGAAACGAGGTTTTGAAAATTTTCGGTGAAATACAATCCAGTTGTATACTTATGTCTTCTACAACTTTAGTAGTGGCGGAGGCTGTAAGTCCAATCACATTGACAGTTGGATGAAGCGTTCTTATTAATTTAATTTCACGATAAGCAGGTCTAAAATCATGCCCCCATTGACTAATACAATGTGCCTCGTCTACAGCAATCAAATTGACATTCATTTGCTTGATACGTTCTTGGACTAAATCTTGTTGTAATCGTTCTGGGGAGAGGTATAAGAATTTATAATTTCCATAAATACAATTATCTAACATACGATCAATATCCTCATAACTGAATCCACTCGTTAGAGCCATGGCTTTAACCCCTTTATCTTTTAAGGTGTTAACTTGATCTTGCATTAGTGCGATTAATGGAGAGACCACAATACAAATTCCTTCTTTCAATAGTGCTGGAATTTGAAAACAAACTGATTTTCCACCACCTGTAGGTAAAAGCGCAATACAGTCTTCATTCTCTAAAACGGCTTCTATAATTGCTTCTTGTTGTGGCTTAAATTCAGAAAAGCCCCAATAGTGTTCCAATAGTTCAATTGGATGTTTCATTCATTTGGCATTAAATGATTTTCAATAAAGTCTATGCGCTCATCAATCGTTCCAAAGGGTGTATCAATAATCGTATATCCATATTCAGTATAGGATTTAACCAAAAAATCGTGAATAATAAGTGCTTGTTCAAAGGTTTCATAGCGCTCGTTATCTTGTGCATAAATAGTTTTCCAAGGTTTTAAAATAAATACTTGATTGTATATATGTTCTTTACAAATTGTTTTAAATGATTTTGGGTAAGGGCTATCCAAATAGTCCAAATACGCAACGACATCGGGAAGACCTCGGTCAAAAAACACAAAACCATCAGAAAGATTCTCGGCACTTAAAAACTGTTTTTGACGCCCCAACAATAGCTGCTTACTAAATAACAAAGGATCTTCTAAAAATAATTGTTCAATTCCTTTTTCTTGTGCTTCTAGAGTAATTTGTCTGGAAATTTCATCCATACAAGGATATCCTTTAGCTTTTAGAGCGTTGATTAAGGATGTTTTTCCTGTTCCTGGACCGCCAATAAGTGCTATTTTTTGTGTATTCAAGCTTTTTTTTATTTCTTGTAAAATTCGTGATTTAAAAGGGAAATAAAAAATCAGATATAATGTATATTTGTGATCTTAGATTAAAACAATGGATAAACCTTCAAGCCCAGAAGAATTTTATAATAATTTAAAGGATAAACTATATGATACTTCCATGTGGCCTTCAGAATATTTGTATAAATTTATCATTAAATCAGATCCTATTAAAATTAAAATAATTGATACTATTTTTGATAATATGGGAGCCGTTATAAAAACGAAGGCTTCAAAGAACGGAAATTATACTAGTATTTCTATAAATGTTGTCATGAAGAATCCTGATATGGTCATAGAAAAATATAAAGAGGTTGGAAGTCAAGTAGAAGGCGTTATATCACTTTAGTCATTCTGCTTTAAATCAACTTCTGAAATACTATTAAACTGACACTATTTTTTTGTATTTTGCAAACACTTAATTAATTAAACCAAAGATTGCCTAAATGACAGCGTTAACAGATCAACTAGAATATAATACAGAGCGTGAACACTTAATCATACCTGAGTACGGAAGACATTTACAGAAAATGATAAATCATGCTGTTGCTCAAGAATCTAAAGATGAACGAAATCGTTTAGCAAAAGCAATCATTTCGGTGATGGGTAATATGCAGCCGCATTTAAGAGATGTGCCCGATTTTCAACATAAACTATGGGATCAGTTGTTTATTATGTCAGATTTAAAATTAGATGCAGAATCTCCTTTTGAAAAACCAACTGAAGAAATGATGAGTCTTCGTCCAGAACCTTTAAAATATCCACAGAACTTCCCTAAATATCGATTCTATGGCAACAACATCAAAACGATGATTGATGTAGCCAACACTTGGGAGGCAGGAGAAATGAAAGAAGGTTTGGAATATACCATAGCCAATCACATGAAAAAATCATTCTTAAATTGGAATAAAGATACAGTTGAAGATGTCGTAATCTTTGGTCATTTATTTGAATTGTCTAGTGGTAAAATTGATTTACGAGATAGTAAAGAAGCTTTAAGCGAAGTTTCAAGCTTACTAAAAGTACAACGTAAATTTACAAGCCATAAAAAGCCAGCAAAAAAGAACAATCAACAAAGAAATAGAAAGCGTTACTAATCATTATTTTTTGGTTAGAACTTACGACTTCTATTAATTAATATAAATCACACTCTATTGAAAACTTTTAAAATTGAAGGCGGCCACCAATTAAAAGGAGCCATACAACCTCAAGGCGCAAAAAATGAAGCTCTTCAAATTTTATGTGCTGTACTATTATCCCCTGATAAAATTACAATTCACAATATTCCTGATATTATTGACGTGAATAAGCTTATTGTTTTATTAGGGAAGCTAGGCGTTAAAGTTGAGAAATTAGCTAAAGGGAGTTATTCTTTTCAAGCTGATGAAATAAATTTAGACTATTTAGAAACGGAAGCTTTTAAGGTGGATGGGAGAGGACTCAGAGGATCAATTATGATTGTTGGGCCGCTTTTGGCACGATTTGGAAAAGGCTATATCCCAAAACCTGGAGGCGACAAAATAGGTCGAAGACGTTTAGACACCCATTTTGAAGGATTTATTAAACTTGGTGCCAACTTTAGATATAATCGTGAAGATCATTTTTATGGCGTAGAGGCTAAAGAGTTAAAGGGAACCTATATGTTGCTCGATGAAGCGTCCGTCACAGGAACCGCCAACATAGCGATGGCAGCTGTGTTAGCGACTGGAACAACTACGATATACAATGCTGCTTGTGAGCCATATTTACAGCAACTCTGTAAAATGCTCAACAGAATGGGTGCGAAAATATCTGGAATAGGCTCAAATATGTTAACCATTGAAGGGGTTAAAACACTGGGTGGTACCCAACACACCATGTTACCAGATATGATTGAAATAGGGAGCTGGATAGGGTTGGCTGCGATGACAAAAAGCGAATTAACGATCAAAAATGTTAGTTGGGATGATTTAGGCGTGATTCCAAATGTGTTTCGAAAACTAGGAATTACCATTGAAAGAAAAGGAGAAGATATTTTTATTCCTGCCCACACTGATGGCTATGAAATACAAAACTATATAGATGGTTCTATCCTTACAATTTCGGATGCGCCTTGGCCTGGATTTACGCCAGATTTGTTAAGTATTATATTGGTCGTTGCGACGCAAGCAAGAGGGAGTGTTTTGATTCATCAAAAAATGTTTGAGAGTCGTTTGTTCTTTGTTGACAAACTAATAGATATGGGTGCAAAAATAATTCTTTGTGATCCCCATCGTGCGTCTGTAATTGGGCATGATTTTAAATCCAGTTTAAAAGCAACCACCATGACATCCCCTGATATTAGAGCAGGTGTTTCTTTGTTAATTGCGGCACTTTCTGCAAAAGGCACTTCCACAATTCATAATATAGAACAGATAGACCGTGGATACGAAAATATTGATGACCGTCTACGCGCTATAGGTGCAAAAATAGAACGTATCGAATCTTAAAACTTTTTAATTAACATTAGGAGTGTTTTATAGCAATGATCAATATATCTTATGAATTTAGAAAAAGACCTTCAAGACCGTAGTCAACACAGTTGTGAGCTTTGTAAAGCCTCTGAGAATTTAAATATTTATACTGTTCAACCTTCCCAGAAAATAAATCTTACTGACAGTATTTATGCCTGTCAAACCTGTGTTTCTCAAATTGAAGATTCTAATTTAATTTCACCAAACCATTGGCGTTGCCTTAACGACAGTATGTGGAGTGAGTTTCTTCCTGTGCAAGTCATTGCTTGGCGAATGCTTAATCGTGTGCTATCTGCGGGTTGGTCTCAAGATTTATTAGATATGATGTATTTGGATGAAGAACCATTGGAGTGGGCCAAAGCACTCGGTGATGGAGTGGAAGAGGCAACTAAATTGATTCATAGAGATGTAAATGGCGTCATTTTAGAAGCTGGAGATAATGTAGTCCTTATTAAAGATTTGAAAGTCAAAGGCACTAGCATGGTTGCCAAACAAGGTACAGCGGTTAGACGTATTTCCTTAGATCATGAAAATGAAACGTATATTGAAGGTAAAGTAGATGGAAAACATATTGTACTGATTACCCAATATGTCAAGAAACTTTAATTTTTCCCTAAAGCTTCCTTGTAAGTTGTAAGACACCGTTCCCTTGCAAATTTATGATCAACCATTGGACTAGTATATGTTAGTTCTTGGTATTCAGGCACCCATTTTTTAATGTAGGTATGCTCTTTGTCAAAATTAGTAACTTGTGTGGTTGGGTTGAATATCCTAAAGTAAGGCGCTGCATCGACGCCGCATCCGGCTACCCATTGCCAATTACTCACATTACTAGACAATTCAAAGTCATGGAGTTTTTCGGCAAAATAAGCTTCACCCCATCGCCAATCAATTAAAAGATGTTTACATAAAAAACTCCCAACAAGCATACGCACACGGTTGTGCATAAATCCTGTTTGATTTAATTCGCGCATACCAGCATCTACAAGTGGGTACCCCGTATTTCCAGCGCACCATTGTTTGTATTCTTCAGAGTTATTTCGCCATTTTATAGCTTCATATTGAGGTTTGAAACTTTGAGTGACTGTATGTGGGAAATGCCATAGAATTTGCATAAAAAATTCTCGCCAAATCAATTCTTTTAAAAATGTGTTATTTTCATGTTGAATGGCTTTAAAAACTATTTCTCGAACACTTACCGTTCCAAATCGTAAATGAGGCCCTAACTTAGATGTCCCATTAATCGCAGGAAAATTTCGGGTGGCTTCATAATTTTCTATGATGTTACTCTCAACATTATAAGGAACTATTTTAACGGAATTCGGTTCAAACCCCATGTCATTCAAATCAATCCAAGTGTAGTCTGCAGACTTACAGGTATTTGAGAGTAAATTGTCTGAAGCAAAGCTATCGCAATGTCCACCGTTAAAGGCTGCTAACCATTTTTTTGAAAAAGGTGTGTAAACTTTATAAGGCAGTCCATCATCTTTGGTGATTTCATTTTGTTCAAAAATTACATGGTCTTTAAACGTTTTGAATCCAATAGATTTTGATGCTAATATGTCTGATATTTTTTGATCTCTTGCAATGGCATAAGGCTCATAATCATGATTACAGTACACGGCATTCACGTCGTATTGATTTGTAAGTTGATCGAAAATAGTTTCAGGAGTTCCATGATATAAGGACACGCCACTACCATGTTCTTGTAAGCGAGTGTTTATAGTTGTGAGTTGCTGATGAATAAACTCAACTCTTGCATCATTTTTTGGTAAAGCATCCAAAATAGCCGTATCAAAAATAAAAATAGGAAGTACAGCGGAATCAGCTTTTAAAGCTTCATACAATCCATGATTGTCATGCAGCCTTAAATCTCTTCTAAACCAGAATATAGAAACAGTTTTTTTCATTAATAATCTCCAAATAATTCAATTAACTTTTTTTGTCTGTGAGCGAAAACTTCTTCCAATTTAGGTTTAACTAAAAAAGGATGTACAAGTTGACCAAGCCATCCCATTGGGACTTTATAGTCTATAATATCTTCCATCTCTACGCCGCCATCAATCGCCTTAATAAAATGTTTGTGATGCCAAAGCGCATAAGGTCCAAAGCGTTGTTCATCCACAAAATAGTGTTGGTCTTCAAGGTGTGTAATCTCAGTAACCCATTTGGTTTTAATACCTAAAAGAGGAGTTACAATATATTGAATAATTTGACCAGCATACATAGGTCGATCAGCGCCGGATATAATATCAAAACTCATATACTCTGGAGTTATTGATTTTAAATTTTTGGGATTGGAAAGAAATTCCCATGCTTTCTCTACACTGATGGGTAGATTTTGTTTTTTGTGTACTCGGTATAGTTTCATTTAATTAAATAAAGCGATGTATAAATTTAAAGAAGTGGCTAGTACTAACCATAAACAATAGGGGAGTACAAAGAAGCTTTTACTTTTTAGCGTCTGTTTAAAATTAACTAAAAAATAAAACATTAAAATTGTTAAAAAGAGGATGTTTAATAATCCTAAAGAGATTAGATGCTGATTGAAAAACAAATAATTCCATACTATATTTAGTAAAAATTGGGCACTAAATAATATCATAATTTTTTTGGACCTAATTTCTTTAACTAAAAAAGTCATGTAAACTGAAAACAACAGCATAATACTGCTCCAAGCAAGCCCAAAAACCCAACCAGGTGGAGACCAAGGTGCTTTATTAAGGCTACTATACCATTGGGAACGAGGACCATCATTCATCAGAAAAACACCAATAGCAAGTGCGCTAAAATTAATTAAGACAAAAAAAAGAAGACCTTTAAAAAATTTCATTTAGGCTTCAAGCTTTTCGATCTCATCTAATAATCCTTGCGCTTCTGCATATTTTGCATCACTAGCAGAACGGTTTGTGGTTGAAAGTTCATGCCATTCAGACATTAATTTTTTATACCGATCTTGTAGTTTTTCAATCGGTGATTTTTTCTTAAAGATTCCAAACATGATTGTTATTTAAATTGGCGGGTTATTTTACTACTTAAAGGTTTTGTAATTGAATAGAAATAATCAACTAAATTACCATTTCCATNTACTAAGTATTTTTGGAAATTCCATTTTACTGAAGTACTTTTCATGCCATTCAAATCTTTGTTTGTTAGCCATTTGTAAAGTGGATGTTGGTTAGCTCCTTTAACGTCAATTTTTTCAGTCATTAAAAAAGTAACACCATAATTTTTTTTACAAAAAGTCTGAATTTCTTCCGACGACCCTGGCTCTTGGCCTCCAAATTGATTACAAGGAACTCCTATAACCATTAACTTATCTTGATAAGTATCATATAATTTTTGAAGGTCTTCATATTGACCTGTAAAACCACATTCTGAAGCAACATTTACAAACAGAATATGTTTTCCATTGTAGTCTTTTAATTCGATAGCTGTGCCATCAATACTGTTAATTTCAATGTTATATATGGACATAATAGTATTAGTTTTTGTTTGTGAAAAAGATGAAATTGAAACTAGAAACAAAGTGGATATAACCACTGATTTTAAAAAACTCAAAGCTTATAGTTTTAAGGATACAATACCGCAATCCAAATTAAATATTTGTCCAGAAATTGATTTAGAAACATCCGAAAGAAGATAGTTAGCCATTGNAGCCACTTCCGAGGGTTCTAAATATTTTTTTAGAGGGTGACGCTGAATTGTACTTTCAATCATACGTTCATTTCTAAGAAATTTCGCCGCTAATTCCGTATCCGTAATTGTTGGTGCAATAGCATTCACTCTAATTTTAGGAGCTAAATCTGCTGCGACCGATTTTGTTAGACCTTCTACTGCAGATTTTGCAGTAGCAACACTTGCGTGAAATGGCATACCTAGCTTTGTAGCTACAGTACTAAACAAAACAATCGATGCTGCCTCACTTTTAGATAAAGCTTTTGTATATGTCTGTATGCACTTGACGGCACCAATAACGTTGATTTCAAAATCAGTTCTAAAATCATCGACACTTAGCCTATTAAAAGGTTTAAGATTGATGCTTCCAGGGCAATAAACTAATCCATCAGCTTCCTCTATTTCTGGTAAGTCGTCAGCTAAGACATCGCAAGAATAATGCGTTAGATTCTCATGTTGAAATTCTGGAGCCGTACGGCTAATATTGACAACTTGGTGTGTAAGGAGACTTTCTGTAATAGCTCTACCGATGCCTTTACTTCCTCCAATAATAATAATTTTTTTCATGCGGTTAGTGGGCGTCCTTTTAAACGTTTTTCAATTTTTTGTTTTATAGCAGTTAAGCGTTTCATTAAATCCATTAATTTTGGATCCTTAGAGGTTTTATAAATTTCATTCACACCTAGTATTAATCCTTTGACTTCCCTTGATGCTTCGATACGCTCACTTGTTGTTTTAAACGTAAGTGGTTTGAGTTCAAAAGCTTCTGCTTGTTTTACAACATCCATAGTTATAGTTTTAAATAATTTTGTAATTCAGCAATTTTTGCTGAGGTATTAAATGCGCCGCCATAAAAAGCGGTCACAGTAGCAGAGGTATCATCTTTGATTCCTCTGGACGACACACAAAGATGTTTGGCATCTATAATAACAGCTACATCTTCGGTTCCTAATATGCCTTTTAATTCTTCTGCAATTTGATTAGTCAGGCGTTCTTGAACTTGTGGTCGTTTGGCATAATATTGTACGATTCGGTTTAGTTTTGATAAACCGATTACTTTTCCTGACGAAATGTAGGAAATATGTGCTTTACCAATAATGGGCACAAAATGATGCTCACAGTTGGAATAAAATGTAATATCTTTTTCTACCAACATCTGGTTATATTGATACTTATTATCAAATAACGCTACTTTTGGTTTATTTTTAGGGTTTAATCCCGAAAAAATTTCATCAATATACATTTTAGCAACCCGCTCAGGAGTTCCTTTAAGCGAATCATCAGTAAGATCTAAACCCAAAACATCCATTATTTCTTCAAACAACACTGCTATTTTGCTTTTCTTTTCAATGTCGGTTAGTTTAAAGGCCTCTTTTTTCATAGGGGTTTCTAAACCTGTAAAAAGATGGTCATCTCCAATTTCGTGATTTGAAAAGCCATTTAATTGATCTTCGTTTTCTATAGTAACTTTAGTATTCATACTTTATTTTAGCGCTTTGATATTTTATTGTGTGTTATTTGTCGTTGTCTCGTACATTTAAATCTTCCTGATTCAAAAGACCTTAATTTTTGATGTTTTGTTTTTCTTCCTTGAACACGTGCGCGCCATAAGCGGAAGCTTTTAGGCTTCATGTGTGTACGCATGATTTTTATTACTTCTTGTTCAGTCAAATCGAACTGATGCTCAATAGCTTCAAAAGTGGTGCGATCTTCCCACGCCATTTCAATGATACGGTCTAACTCTATCACATTAAAACTCATGATACAGGAAGTTTATAATGTTCATCAAACAGTATTTTCTCATCCAATAAAGATCTTAAAAATTTCTTATTTTCAAAAAAACTTTTAGATTTTTTAAAATGAATGAATTTTCCTTGTGCATGAATGCTCATTCCATCGGTTTTATAAAAAACTAAATGATAATATGGAATCGCCCAAGTGTAATTTTGGTGCCCCTTTGTGATATGTATCAAAATGCCTTTTTTACGCATTTCAATATTAGCATAATTTATATCAGAAACAGTGTTTAAAACAGAATTTAAATTAGGACTCACTTTATCAACAATCATGCGTTTTGAGCCTATACCACGACGTTTGATAGCTTCAAAAAAAGTATAGGATTTACCAACAAAATTGTCTAATATTTGTTTGTGTTCCTTGTTGTAGTATGTTGTATCTAGAACCAATGTTATTGTTTAAGCATCAAACATACACAACGTTCAATCATTTAAAATAACAATTAAACAAATATTAACATTTTTTATATAATTTAAAATTTTTCAGGACTATTAATTATTTGAGATGCTCTTAATTTCATAGCAATCAATTCGTCTGTAGAAAATTTATTTAGAACAGAATACATCATTTTCATTCTAAAATTATTGGCAAGTTGTGGGCGTTTGTCATCAAGAAAATTCCAATATAAACTATTAAATGGACACGCATTTTCTCCTAAGCGTTCTTTGACATTGTATTGACACCCACTGCAGTAATTACTCATTTTATTAATATAACTTCCCGATGATACATAGGGTTTAGTGGCAATCAACCCGCCATCTGCAAACTGGCTCATTCCTCGTGTATTTGGAAGCTGTACCCATTCCAAAGCATCTATATAAATCCCTAAATACCAGTCATCGACTTCATCGGGATTAGTTTGTGTTAGTAGTAAATAGTTCCCCGTAATCATTAAACGTTGAATATGGTGCGCATAAGCATTATCCAGCGAGTTGTTTATGGTTTTGTTTAAGCAATTCATTTTCGTTTCGCCCGTCCAAAAGAAATCTGGGATAGAATGATGGTTGTCAAGAGTGTTAAGCGTTTTGTAAGCGGGCATTTGTGCCCAGTACATTCCGCGCATATATTCTCGCCATCCGATCACTTGCCTTATAAAGCCTTCTACTTGTGATATTGAAATTTCTTCACTATTAACACGATAGTGTGCCAAGACTGCATCCACAATTTCTTTAGGGCTAATTATCTTTAGATTCATAGCAAATGAGAGCCGCGAATGGAATAAATATACTTCGTCGCTATGTAATGCATCCTGATAATCGCCAAAATGAACTAATAAATATTGATTAAAATACGCTAGTTGTTGTAATGATTGTTTTCTGTTAATGGGATACGAAAAAGACGTTTCCTCAAAACGTCCGATGGTTTCAATTTTACTAGTATCTATTGTTTTTAAAATCGTTTCAACTGGGTTTTTAAAATGTAAAAAGGGAGGTATTTCTGGAGATCCTTTCCATTTGTTACGATTGCTTTTATCATAGTTCCATTCGCCACCTTCGGGATTTTCGCCTTCCATCAAAATATGATGTTTTTTACGCATGTACCGATAAAATCGTTCCATTAAAAATTGCTTTTTCCCTTTAAAAAACTCTGAAAGTTCATCTCGTTTTGTGTAGAAATGTTCCGTATCTATTTCGGATGATAAAATTGTGAGTTGATTGCAAATTGATTTGAGCTGTGTGTCTAAACGGAATTCATCAGGCGATTGGTACTGAAAGCGTTCTATGCCATGAGTTGCGATGATATACTTAAGATTTTTTTCTAAATTCTGAAGGTTGGAGGCATCGTCAAGGGTCAAATAAATCACTCTGTGTCCTCGAGACTCTAGCTGTTTTGAAAAATCCCGCATGGCTGCAAAAAAACCAACTACTTTTTGAATATGATGTTTGACATAATCCGTTTCTTGTCGCATTTCGAACATACAATACACGGTTGTTTCTGAAACAGTTTCATACCATGAATGTTGTGAGTTTAGCTGATCCCCAAGTATAAGACGAAGTGTTTTCATTTAGAATAATTTTGTTTATAGCTATTTTTTGTTAGGCTATGTAGTTTTTTGAATGCTTAGTTTTACGTTAAAATCGCATCCCAAATATCATGTATAAACTACACTGTTTTTTTTCGTAGACTGCTGCATTTTTTACTACAATATTTGACAGATTCCCAGTTTTTCTCCCATTTTTTCCGCCATGTAAATGGTCGTTGACATTGGGTACAAATTTTGGTAGGAAGGAATTCTTTTTTCACTGCTTAAAAATCGTTATTTCTTAGGTCTTTGATATTCAATACGTTGCTTAAGAGATGGAAGCGCATACCCATCTAAACCATTGATGGCAACTACATTAGCTTTTGCTAAATCGACAAAACCATCCGGCTCTACAATATCATCTTTTATATACAAATCCTTTATTTCAGCGATCAGTTGAACCGTGTTATTTGCTTTGATTATATATTCCTCGCAATAGGTGAGCGCCATTTGAATAGGTGCCCCTTTTACAAACGGCGCATGCCAATCATTTTTGTATTCTTCTTCTAGTTTTGTAATGTCAAATTCAGAAATGCCTTTAGCATATTTTGCAGACGTATGATGCGCTTGTTCGATAATATCTAAGTGGATGTGATTCACCGTAAATTGACCAGTCTCTTTGATGTTCTCATAGGTATTTCTAGGAACATCAGACACCGGTCTGAATACAATTCCTAGTAAGGGTGGGTTAGACCCTAAGTGGGTTACAGAACTAAAAACAGCCACATTAGCAGTGCCATCATTTGATTTAGTCCCAATGAGGTTTGCGGATTTAAACCCCGAGCAACTGTTCATCATGTTTATTCTGTAAACATGGTCTAAATCATCAAAATCTTGTCGTCTAAGGTGTAACATTTAGTAATTGTTAAATTGGTTAATTTTTACTGTAGATGCTTTTAAATCAAACATTAAATTATAAAGCCCAAAAAAGGTGCGGTTGATATAAATAAAGTGTTTAGAACCTCGATTGCCGTTAAACTTTCGAAGCTCAGTACTTTTACTGTAGCGTTCTGCTAAATTTGCAATTTTATCAAAAAATTCAGGNTTAGAGAAATCAAAAATCGGGTCATGAAATGGAAGCGTAAACACACTTAATAGTTCATGAAACATATCCGTAAAAAACACCAATTCTTCAGGAGTATCTGTAGGCGTTAGGATTTCTAATTCATATAATTTTTCAGTAAACAACGTTGGGTTATCAATAATTTTTTTATCAGATAATTCAAAGTAAGGAATGTAAAATTCATCAGGGATAGACTTCATGCATCCAAAATCTAAAGCGATCAATTGGGCATCTTCATTTATTAAAAAGTTACCAGGATGGGGATCTGCATGCACTTTTCGGAGGGTATGTATTTGAAACATATAAAAATCCCAAAGTGCCTGCCCTAACTGGTTAGATTTGCTTTTATCTGTGTTGTATTTCGTAAACTCAGACAAGTGCTCACCTTTCATAAAATCCATGGTGATGATGCGGTCAGATGAATAGTCTTCGTAATACTCAGGGAATAATAAATTAGGAATATGAACACATGCTTTTGCAATTTCTTTGCTCTGAGAAATTTCAAGATCGTAATTGGTTTCTTCTGCTAATTTATCTTCTACCTCTTGAAAATACTTATCCGAATCTTTTCCTTTGATATTAAACATTTTTATAGCGATTGGCTTTATCAAAGCCAAATCGGATTTGATGCTATCGGCGACTCCAGGATATTGTATTTTAACAGCCAGTTGTTTGCCGTTCTTCTCTGCTTTATGAACCTGGCCAATACTTGCAGCATTTACAGATTCCGAATCAAATTCATCAAAAATTTGATTTGGATGTTCACCAAAATATTTTTTAAAGGTTTTAATGACTAAAGGAGGTGACAAAGGCGGTACAGAAAATTGTGCTAACGAAAATTTATCAACGTAGGCCTGCGGTAAAATACTTTTTTCCATACTCAACATTTGAGCCACTTTTAAAGCACTTCCTTTAAGTTGTTTCAATCCTGAATAAATATCTTCAGCATTATTTTTATTTAAATTTTCTTTAGCAATGGCTTCTGTTTTGGTGATTTTTTCACCGTAATATTTTAAATAATTCACACCTACTTTAGCTCCTGTAGAAACTAATTTCCCAGCACGTTGAATTTTTGAAGTTGGTATACTATCGATTGACTTCATATTAGTGAACACTCATTTTTTCCTTAATTAAAAATTTTCCAAAATCAACAAAACTTTTAAGTGGGGAGATATTGATTAAATCAAAACTCGCATTGATTGATTTTTCAATAAAAATATCCGTTTTTTCAAAGGAGGGAGACGTGTCGTCTAACCAAAATTTCAGGGTTAACATCATCTGAATCCAGTATGTTTCCTGAACAACATTATCTTTAATTTGCTCGAGTTGTTTGTTTTGAATTTGAAGAACTTCGATGTCTAATTGATCGATATAATTTAGAAACTTAGCACGTAATCCCTTGAGTTTTTTTAAACCTTCAAGCTGGTTGCTGTTACCGTTAAGTGCATACACTACATAACTTCTATTGGCAGTTAAGTTTTCAAAAAATGTGTAATAAAAACTAAGTAACTTGTTTCTGGAATCGTAAGTAGGGTAGTCCTTACTCGCTTTTAACGTGTCCATAGTATTCGTGAAAAACAGACTAAAGATGGTCTTTTCTAGCGTTTCAAAATTTGCAAAGAATTTATAAAATTCAGCTTCCTCAAAGCCGTTAGATATTGCAAAGGTATAGATTGATTTAGGGGCGTGGTTATGTTCTAAAACATACGCCATATATAGCTTTACGAGGGTATTCTGTGTGAGTGTATTCTTTTTTGCCATAGCATATAATTTGTATGGTGTAAAAATACATTTTGTTTAATAAATCATTTATATAATTAAACAAATATTAACATTTATCATCACAGCAATTATCACTTTTCACAAGTTTACAACTAATAACTGCTAGAAACATGCCAATAAAAGGGGCCGTAAGATAAATCCATAAGTGAGTAAAATTTCCTGACGCTAGTGCTGGTGCTAAAGAACGGATTGGGTTCATGGAGGCTTTGGTTAATGGGCCTGCAAACATAGCTTCTAAAAGAATGACACTTCCAACAGCAATTCCGGCGATCGGACCAATCTCTTTACTGCCTGTGGATACGTTTATGATAACTACCATTAAGAAAAAACTGAGTAACAATTCAATAATAAATACTTTTAAGGGTTCTATAGTAGGTAGAGTTGCCCCTAAGTCACTCTCAGGAAATAGAAATAGTAAAACAAATGAGGCAGCGATCGCTCCTAAAAACTGAGCACCAATATATTTTGGCACTTCGTGCCAGCTGAATTTTTTAGCGATTGCAAACCCAACAGTTACAGCTGGATTAAAATGTGCTCCTGAAATATCTCCAAAGGCATAAATCATCGCCATGACAATGAGTCCCCAAGTGATGGCTACTCCTGGGTGGGTGATGGTGCCCCCCGTATATTCATTGATTACCATGGCGCCACACCCACAAAAAATCATGCTAAAGGTTCCTATAATTTCAGCGATGTATTTTTTCATTCTATTTTTTTTTCAAAGATACAATCATTTTTATTTTTATTTACTCCCGTTAAATTTTATTATACTTCTTATATATTTAGTGTTATTTTTTTAAGATTAAGAGAAGAATGCACCTTAATTTGTGTTGAACAGAAACAATAATTTATCTTGAATCTTCTTTTATTAAGGGTTTTGATTACTAGACTCTCCACTACATGAAATATATGATTTAAATCAACTATTTAGTTTAGTTAGCTATAATATATATGTTTAGGACGTAAACGAGGATTTAATCACCAATACATTACCTATACATCGATGTGTTTTATAAGTAGTTTTAGTCTAAAGCAAATTTTTGTAAAACCTTGATTACCCACTTTTTTAGTAGATAACTTTATCAAACTAACTTAAATTTATATTTTTTTTTCTTTGTATGATTTTTGTAGTGCCGGCTTTCCCATATTTATCCAATACTTTCTCATAACTTTATAGAATAAGAAATTTAGTAAAAAATCAACTTTCAAATCAATAATATTATGAGAAACACTTTTGTAAGATTAATTCTTTTTCTAATCTCAACTTGTTCTTTTGCTCAGGCAGATAAAGTGACAGTGATTAATGATGATAAAGGAATGAAATTAGTAGTGAATGGGGAAGACTTCATGATCAACGGAATGAATTGGGATTATTTTCCGATAGGCACCAATTACTCCTATAGTTTATGGAAACAATCAGACGATGTCATCAAGGCAGCTCTGGATGCAGAAATGGGCTTATTAAAAAACATGGGTGTCAATGTTATAAGACAATATACAGGTGTTCAGCCTAAGTGGATACAGTACATCTATGAGAATTATGGTATTTATACCTTACTTAATCATTCGTTTGGACGTTATGGTCTGACCGTAAACGGCGCATGGGAAGTTGTAACGGACTATAGAGACCCCGCAACGCAAGCGTTGTTACTCTCTGAAGTAACTACAATGGCTGAAGCATATAAAAATACTCCTGGGTTATTAATGTTCTTATTAGGGAATGAAAATAACTATGGTCTTTTTTGGGCAGGTGCTGAAACAGAAGATTTTCCAGATGAAGAAGAAAAAAGAGATTTCATAGGAGAACAACGTGGACGCCCTATGTATAAGTTAATGAATGATGCGGCGATTAAAATGAAGTCAATTGATACTTCTCACCCAATAGCCATATGTAATGGAGATGTGTTATTCATTGATATTATTGCTGAAGAGTGTAAAGACATTGATGTTTATGGAACAAACATGTACAGAGGCGCTTCTTTTACTGACGCATTTCAGACTGTTAAAGACAAATTAGACATGCCAATCATGTTAACTGAATTTGGTGCAGATTCATTTAATGCGATTGAAAATGCTGAAGACCAAAAAATGCAAGCCTATTATATGGTCGAAAACTGGAAAGACATCTACCAAAATGCAGCAGGCTTAGGGAAAGCAGAAAATGCAATTGGAGGATTCACGTTTCAGTTTAGTGATGGCTGGTGGAAATTTGGACAAACTAAAAATTTAGAAATTCATGACAACAATGCATCTTGGTCAAATGGAGGTTACCAACTTGATTTTTCACCAGGCGAAAATAACATGAATGAAGAGTGGTTTGGTATTTGTGCCAAAGGCCCTACAAACTCTAGAGGTCTTTATACATTATATCCACGTGCATCTTATTATGCTTTAAAGGAGGCACACCAATTAAATCCTTATGAAGATGGCGTGAATGCAGAATTTGTAACGAATCACTTTGAAAACATTGAACTAATGAGTGCAGTCCTTCGTGCTAGAGGCGACAAAGCTGCTTTAGGGGGAAATGAAAAAATTAAGTTAAGCAACCTGAGAGCTGAATTTACAACCTTTAATACGGGCGGTAGTTTAATTACAACACCAGATAACGCTAAACCCGATGCAAATGGCTATCCAAATGAACTTGGATTTGACCACATGCAATCCTATTATATAGGGGTTGAAGGAAACCCAACGTCTAATTTGCGTGCCAATGTTAATTTCAATATTCTTGGTAATGTTGCAGAGAATCCAATTGACGAAATATTTTATGAAAATACAGGCCGTTCATTTGCGGTGAACACAGATGATGGAAATGTAGAAATTACAGACCCTAATCGTGTAAAAATATACAATGCTGAGTTTGATTGGAATGCTAAGGATTTTAATTTAAGAGGATTTTACAGAACAGGGCATTACCACTGGAGTTATGAAGGTGATTTCTTTGGATTGTATCGTGAAGCTAACTATGGCCCAAACTTAGATTTGTACAATGGTGAAATTTTAGGTATTGAAGTTGATGGTAAAGGCGCTTTAAGCGGATTAAAAGCCGCATTTGGATCGCAACTATGGTGGGGTGCAAACCCAGCGATACTATTAAAGTATGGCAAACGCTTCGGAAATTGGGACGTGACTGGCGTTTACCACGAAGATATTGATGATGTTGGCGAGGCTGTGACTTCTATTGCTGTACCACTTCCAAAAACACGTAGAGTCACATTACATGCAACTAGAAAATTTGGAGATTTTATTTTTGATGTTGGTGGTATTTGGGGGGGGCAACCTCTTAACGGTCGCGAATTTCAAATTGCGGAAGGCACGACAGACAATTATATCATCTACACGGACGAAGTCAATGAAAAAGATAACTGGGGTGCTAAAGCAAAAATTAGCTATCAGAAAGGCGCTTTCAAATGGTATGCACAAGGCGCAAGCATGGGCTTAGTAGCCAACGGAGGTGCAGACCAAACACAAACATTTACAGGTTGGAAGCTTAAAGATACGGGCAGCGGAAATCAAAACAACTTCCTTTCTGGATTCACATATACCTTTGGCGATTTTCAAATCGCCCCTAACTTTTTATGGCAAAAACCAATTGTAGATGCCATGCCAAATGATTTAGGCACAGGCACTGGACGTCTTAGAAATATTCAAGATGATCCGTTTGCAGTAAGAGCTAATAGAGAAACAACTGCTGGAGAACTATTATTATCATACGATCCAACTCCTGGGACATGGATGTATGAATGGGACAACGACCGAGCTGAAGATGCTGAGTTTGCTTTTAACTTAGGGTTTATCTACCGCCATCACCCAACTGCGCAAGATGCTGCTATTGGGTTCTTAGCAAATCGTACTGCTTTTGCATTTCCAAATGCGGCACCTGCACAAGATTTGTGGGAAGCACATTCACGGATCGTATCTAAACTAACTCCAGAATTTGGATTTATTGCCAATCTTTATGCCGGTAATGCGCAAGCAAATGGAAGCGATGCTCGTTTAATCGAACGCTTTGGAGGTGATGTAAGGTTGATTTATAACAAACTAAAAGTAACACATACAGCCAAATTTAATGACTGGGGTCCTTTTGATTACCACCGTGATTTTAATCTAACCTTCCCAGTTCAGTTAATGTTAGATTTTTCAACAACAGTCGGAAAACCGGATTGGTTTATTCTTCCAAACACACAAGTTGGGATCCGAGGNACATGGCGTTCATTAAATCAAAACTCACCACGTTACTCGCCTAATTTTGTACCAGAGAATACATTTCCTCCAGTACCACCCATTAGTAACGTTGGCTTTGGAAATGGTAGCGAATGGGAAATTAGAACATACATACATATTAATATTGGAAACTAAAAAACCGTAAAAATGAAAAATATAAAATTTATGTATTCAAAAATCATACTCCTCACGGGATTACTTTTAGTAGTTATGACGAGTTGTGAGAGAGATATTTCGGACCAGATTGAATTTGCACACTTAGCAAAATCAGGCGAGATTTTTACAGATTCTCCTATTGGACTTGGGAGTGATTTCTACTTTCCATACCTAGGCTCTAAAGCTGATGCTTGGTCAGTAGACGAAAATGAAGGCTATGAAAGTGCCGCTTCTATGCGATTTGATGTGCCAAATGAAAACGATCCAGAAGGAACCTATGCAGGCGCTATTTTTAGAGTTGATGGTGCTGGACGTGACCTTACCGAATTCGATGCTTTAACCTTTTGGGCGAAAGCTTCACAAGGGGTTGCCATTGGCGAAATAGGGTTCGGACAAGATTTTGGTCTTAATAAATATCAAGTCAATGAAACAAATTTGAGCTTAAGTACCAACTGGCAAAAATACGTCATCCCAATTCCAGACGCTTCAAAGTTGTTTGATGAAAGAGGATTGTTTTGGTATTCAGCAGGGACTCAAAACACAGGCGGCAATGCCTACACCTTTTGGATTGATGAATTAAAATTTGAAAAATTAGGAACCATCGGTCAACTAAGACCCGCTATTGAAAATGGTGAAGATGTTGTTAAAGATGTCTTTGCAGGAATTAGTTTAGAATTATCAAACCTCACACAAACATTTAATTTAGGTAACGGTCGTAATAAGACAGTCAACGTAGCACCTAGTTACTTTGATTTTAAATCTTCTGCTCCACACATATCTTTTGTAGATGAATTTGGAGTGATTAACGTTAGTAACGGAACAGCAGTAGTTACTGCAAGTTTAGCAGGTGTCGAAGCTGAAGGCTCTTTGACGATAAATGCCGTCGGTGAGTTTGAACTTGCACCAGCCCCAACTAGAAACGCTGCTGATGTAATTTCTGTTTTTAGTGACACTTATGAAAATATTCCTGTAGATTATTTTAATGGCTATTGGGAACCTTATCAAACCACGCTAGGAGGTGAAATTATTATAGATGGACAAGATGTAATTAAGTTTTCGAACTTTAATTTTGTGGGTACTAAACTTACAACTCCTTTAGATATTTCGGAAATGACCCACTTTAGTATTGATATATTAATGCCTGTAGTCCTGCCAACTGATATTGATATGCTTATTGTATTGAAGAATGAAAATACTGCTGAGACAACTTTACAACAGCAGCGTATTGGTGGTCAAACATATCAATGGTCTGATCAAACAGGGGATATCAATGATACTGAAACCAATGCAACCTTTGAAACAGGTGGCGTATGGAAAACCTTTAAAATTCCTCTTAGACCAACATCAGAAACTGGGTTGGATAAGACAGGAGTCAATCTGATCATCATCGAAAGGATAAAATCTTCTAATGTAACTGATTTACACATCGATAACATGTATTTCTTTAAAGAATAATAATTAAGAAAATATTTAAACAAGATAAAAATGAATAAAAATAATAAAAAGAGAATGCGTATAACAACGATTTTGTTGAAAACGCTCAGCTTAGTAAGCATTCTTATAGTCTATAGTTGTGATACAGACGAAACCCAAACCGTTGCAACGTTTTCAAACCTAACCATGGCGGATGAGTTTGATGTAGAAGGTGCTCCTAATTCTGAAATTTGGAATTTCGATATCGGAACGGGTCCAAACTTAGATGGCTGGGGTAATAATGAGCTACAATATTATACAGACCGTTCAGAAAATGTAACCGTACAGAATGGGCTGTTAGTAATTACCGCTATTGAAGAGGATTATAATGGATCGTCTCATACATCGGCAAAATTGATAACTAAAGGCAAATTTTCTCAAGCTTATGGACGTTTTGAAGCCCGTATCAAAGTCCCTGGCGGATCTGGTCTTTGGCCTGCGTTTTGGCTCTTAGGAGAAAACGTTGATGTAGACGGATGGCCTCAATGTGGTGAGATAGACATCATGGAATATAGAAGACAAGAACCTACAAAGGTAAGTGGCTCTATCCATGGTCCTGGCTATTCTGGTCTAACAGATCCTCAAGGTCAAGTAACTAAAAGTTACGACTTAGGAAACGACCGTTATGATGCAGATTTCCACATATTTGGAATTGAGTGGGGTCCAGAATACATTAACTACTATATAGACGACGTCTTGTACAATCAAATTACACCTTCTGATATTGTAGTCACACCAGCCGATGCTGTTTACACCCTAAACGACGGAGTTGAAGCTGCTGAAGCAACCGAAGATTCCCCTGCAATTGAAGCAGTTGAACCAACAGATGTCACTGGGGATTGGGTTTTTAATAAACCGTTTTATATTATTATCAACTTAGCGGTTGGCGGTAATTTCCCAGGAAATCCTGATAGTGGAGAGACGTTTCCACAAAACATGCTTGTAGATTACGTAAGAGTATATAAACAATAGTAACAACTAATAAAAAAGACAATGAAAAATTTATTCAAAAAAATTAAACAAGTTTCGATCTTAATCTTGGCAATCAGTTTTGTTGGTTGTGATGATGATGAAGCTATTTTGCCACAACTAAAGGCAGGGTTTACGCATACAATTAATGTAAATACGGGAACCGTAACCTTTATCAACACCTCTACAAATGCCTCTACATACGCATGGGATTTTGGAGATGAAAGTACCTCTGCACTTATCAATCCGGTAAATGTGTATCAAGATGGAACTTATATGATTGTCTTAAAATCATCCAATGTAGCTGGAGCGTTTGATATCTTTACAGATGAAATTACAATTTCAATTCCTGAAATAGCGACACTTCCAATTACGTTTGATCTAGAAAACACGACATATGAAACTACTGTTTTTGATGGAACAAGCTTTGAAATTCTTACGAATCCAGATCTTTCAGGTACAAATGCTGTAGAATCTAATGTTGGAGCGCTTACTAATAGTGGTGCTACTTATGAAGGTATGTTTTTCGAATTGGGTGCGCCCGTAGATTTAACAACAGACAAGTCGATAAAAATGAATTTCTGGGCAAGTGCGCCAGTAGATGTTTTATTGAAATTTGAAGAGGGAACTGCAGGAAATACAGAAGCATCAGCAACCCATATGGGTACGGGATGGGAAGAACTTATTTTTACATTTAACTCTGCTGCAAGTTTTTCACAATTGACCTTATTTGTTGATGGCGCTGGCACAACAGACGGAACATTCTATTTTGATGATATTATCCAAATCGAATCTCCTGCAGCGCCTTGCGTTGCTGAAACTGCTGAATCACTTTCGGCGGCGGATTTTAATGTAACTTTTATGGCAGATCCAACAGCTAGTATTACAGATGATGGTGCTACTTTTGAGTGGGTAGACAATCCAGATTTTGACAATGCAACAAACACCTCTTGTAAAGTAGGAAAAATTACTAAGCTTGGAAATAACCCTTGGGATAACAATCAAATTAATTTAGATGCAAAATTAGACTTTAATGCCAATGAAGGTTTAAAAATAAAAGTATGGTCTGGAAGAGCAAATACTGAAGTTAGAATTAAATTAGAGGAAATTGGAAATGCAGCTAATAATGTAGAAAAGTTTTTAACGACATCTGTTACAAGTGGATGGGAAGAGCTTAGTTTTGCATTTACTAGTGCCGACAGTGACAAGTTTGACAAGATTGTTATGTTCTTTGATTTGAATGCTTCTAACACAGATACCTATTATTTTGATGATTTAAAATTATACGGAACCGGAACGGGTCCAGTAGTTTGTACTCCAGAAACATCGGAATCTTATGATGCAGCTAATTTAAATATGACATTTCAATCCGATCCAACAGCAGATTTCATTTCTGATGGTGCAGGTTTCTCATGGGTAGACAATCCAGATTATGATAACACTGTAAACAGCTCATGTAAAGTAGGTCAAGTGGTAAGAGGGAATAATAATCCTTGGGATAATAATCAATATGATTTAGATGCTAAATTAGACTTCACTGCGAATACAGGCTTAAAAATTAAAGTATGGTCAGCAAGAGCAAATACAGAAGTTAGATTAAAGTTAGAAGAGATTGGAAATGCAGGTAATAATGTCGAAAAGTTTTTCACGACTTCGGTTACTAGCGGATGGGAAGAATTAACGTTCCCTTTCACAGCTGCCGATAGTGGTAAATTCAATAAGCTAGTTATTTTCTTTGACTTAAACACAACCAGCACAGATACCTATTATTTTGATGATCTTAAACTTTACGGTGATGGATCTGGCGGCGGCGGCGGCGGCGGTACTGACAATTGCCCAGACGCCCCGGCTGGAGAGTTATTAGCTAATGGTGATTTTGAAGCAGGTGATGTAGGTTGTTGGCAACTTTTCTCTGGCGTAACAATTTCTACGACAGTTAATAATGGCGGAACACAATCGGCTGAACTTCAAGGAGCAACAGGAGTTGCTGTTGGACTTAAAATGGAACGATTTGGAACAGGTCTAATAACTCCTAACACATCTTATACTGTTAAATTTGATATGATTGCTTCAGATGTATTAGGTGAAGGTGGAGTTGTAAAAGCATTTACATTTTCTGAAGGCGCCGATGGAGGAACAGTAGGGGCAACTCAACACATCCTTACGGACAATACATCGTCTATATCAACATCATCTTGGGAAACTAAAACATTCACGTTTACAACGCCAGGAAATGCAAATCAAGTAGAAGGAGGTTTATCCTTCCTCATTGAAATCGTTAATAGTGCAGCTAGATTGAATGTAGATAATATATCTGTAAAAGTAACACCCTAATTTTCGTTTTTTAAAATAAATGAATTAAAATAGAAATAAAAAGGCTAGGAGCAACTTATTTATGACTAGCCTTTTTTATTTTTGAAACTATAAATTAATTTTTATAAAACGAATTAACTTTAAAAGGTTAAAAGATATTAAAGAACTATAAAACCTCTAAAAATATTCAATGGAGGTTTGTATTGAAAGATAATTAAATGACAAAGAAAACTATTTTTTTAGATAAAAATAAGGATGTAAATCTAGCGAAAGATATAGACGGAACCTTAGTTACTATTGATAACGAAATTTATTACAAGATTTCAAACAGTGACAAGATGAGACCATTTTTTATGAGTATAGTGAGTGACTCTAATCATTGGATGTTTATCTCCAGCAATGGAAGTTTAACCGCTGGAAGAAAAAACTCAGAATTTGCATTATTTCCATACTACACAGATGATAAGATTACTGAAGCCGCTGAGATTACGGGTAGTAAATCTATTTTTCAAGTACAAAAAAATAATGAAGTTCATTTATGGGAACCTTTTTCTGATCGATTTGCTGGAAAGTATCAAACCACTCGAAATCTATATAAAAACGAGTATGGTAATAAAGTGCTCTTTGAAGAAATTAATCACGATTTAGACCTTACTTTTCAATACCAATGGAATTCTACAAACACCTTTGGTTTTATAAAAAAATCTAAACTCATTAATAATTCGAATTCAAGTATTGAAGTAAATATTTTGGATGGTATTCAAAACATTTTGCCCTACGGAGTTGGTAGCGATTTACAGAATTCAAGTAGTAATTTAGTAGATGCCTACAAACGTAGTGAGTTAGAAAAAAGTTCAGGTTTAGGAATTTATGCATTAAGTGCTATCATTGTAGATAAAGCTGAGCCAAGTGAAGCGCTAAAAGCGAACATTGTTTGGTCTTTAGGCTTAGAGAATGCTAAACATCTTTTGTCCTCGCTACAATTGGATAGCTTCAGAAAACAACACGAAATCCACGAAGAAACGGATGTTAAAGCTGAAAAAGGCGCTTATTTTATCAATTCTAAAATTGTATTATCGGCTCAAGAAAACAAAGAATGGCTACTTGTTGCGGAAGTGAATAAGAATCATTCTGCCATTGCAGAATTGATTAATCAGATAAAAACCAACGATGGTTTAGTTGATTTGATAAACCAAAGAATTGAAAAAGGAACAACCCGTCTCATTGCTTTAAATGCTGCTTCTGATGGGTTACAACTTTCAGCAGATAAATTTAGAGATACCCGTCATTTTGCAAATACCTTGTTCAATATTATGAGAGGTGGGATCTTTGATAACAATTATCAAATCGAAAAATGGGATTTCAAAAATTACCTTTCAAAAGCCAATAAAAAGGTGGCTAGAACGACTGAAGACAGTGTAGGAAAACTTCCTGAAGTGTTTTCACTTTCTGCATTACAGGAGTTAGCTTATGAAGTTGATGACACCAATTTTAGACGTTTATGTTTTGAGTATATGCCATTAAAATTTAGCCGTCGNCATGGTGATCCGAGNCGTCCTTGGAATAAATTCTCAATCAATACCAAAAGCGAAATAGATGGCTCAAAAATCCTTGATTACGAAGGAAACTGGCGTGATATTTTTCAGAACTGGGAAGCCTTAGCACATTCATATCCTGCGTTTATTGAGAGTATGATTCATAAGTTTTTAAATGCGACTACTTTTGACGGTTACAATCCATACCGTGTCACAAAAGGCGGTTTTGATTGGGAAACGATCGAACCAGACGATCCTTGGTCATACATTGGATATTGGGGTGATCATCAAGTGATTTATTTACTCAAGTTTTTAGAGTTTATAGAGAAACATCAACCAGAAAAATTAGCAACGCTTTTCGATAAAGATTTGTTTGTATATGCAAATGTACCTTATAAAATAAAAAGTTACGATGCCTTACTAGAAAATCCAAAAGACACGATTGAATTTGACGAAGCCTTAGATCATAAAATTAGAGAACAACGCGTAGAACTTGGCGCTGATGGCGCTTTACTTCGCGATGAGAATCGATTTATTGTGAAAGTTAATTTCATTGAAAAAATATTAGCAACCACCCTAGCAAAACTTTCTAACTTTATTCCTGAAGGCGGAATTTGGATGAACACCCAACGCCCAGAATGGAATGATGCAAACAATGCCTTAGTGGGGAGTGGTGTTTCTATGGTAACATTATATTACTTAAGACGTTTCCTAAAATTCTTTGAGACTGTCATTGCCCAATCTAATTTGGAATTTGTAGAAGTATCTAAAGAGTTAGTAATATTTTTTGATGCGATTTTATCAACGTTTAAAAATAATCAAAATTTACTTTCAGGACGTTTCAGTGATTCAGATCGTAAATTAATTTTAGATGCTTTAGGAACTGCTGGTAGCGCCTATAGAAATCAAATTTATACGCATGCATTCTCCGGTAGAAAAGAAAACATCTCAATAACTGATATAAAAGACTTCATTACTGTTAGTCTTGAGTATTTAGAGCATTCAATTACGGTCAATAAACGAGAAGATAACTTATACCATGCGTATAATTTAATGACCGTAAACGACACCAACAGCGTGTCTATATCGCATTTAGATGAAATGTTAGAAGGTCAAGTTGCAGTATTAAGTTCAAAATATTTATCTAGTGAAGAATCTTTGACGGTATTGAATGCTATGAAAAAAAGCAAACTTTTCCGTCCAGATCAGTATAGTTATTTATTATATCCATATAAAGAACTAAAAGGGTTTATTGAGCGTAATACGATTTCTGCTGAAGCTGTTTCAACCTCAAAATTATTACAACAATTTGTTACTGATGAAAACGTACAAATTTTAGAGAAAGATGTTAATGGTGTTTTCCATTTTAATGGAAGCTTTAAAAATGCTAATGATCTTAAAGCAGCTTTGGTGGAACTTTCTGAATCCTCATATGCAGACTTAATCCGTAAAGAAACCCCAAAAATTCTTCAGATTTTTGAAAACGTTTTTAATCATAAAGCTTTTACTGGCCGTTCAGGAACATTTTATGGTTATGAAGGATTAGGGTCTATTTATTGGCATATGGTTTCGAAATTGCAATTGGCAGTTTTGGAAACCTGTACAGCTGCAATTGATTCAGATCAAAATTCAGCTGATATAGGTAACTTATTAGATCATTATTACGAAATAAATGCTGGTATCGGAGTTCATAAGTCACCAAAATTATATGGTGCTTTCCCAACCGATCCTTATTCGCATACACCAGCCGGCAAAGGCGCTCAACAGCCAGGAATGACTGGCCAAGTAAAAGAAGATGTGTTATCAAGGTTTGGTGAACTCGGGGTTGTTGTGTCAGATGGAAAACTAGGGTTCAATCCACGGTTATTACGAAAAAATGAGTTTTTACAAGAAAATAAACTATTTGATTATATAGCCTTGCCGAAGAAGAAAGAGAGTCTTTTGATTTCGAAAGATTCTTTGTGTTTCACATATTGTCAAGTACCAGTTATTTATACAATTGCTGAAGAAGACAGTTTGTCTGTGATTTTTAGCAATGGAAGCACCAAAACGTTTAATACATTAAGCTTAGACAGAGAAATAAGCGCCCATGTTTTTAATCGTAATGGCGAAGTCATCCAACTAAATGTACATATTAAAAACAATCGTTTAAAATAATATTTATAAGATAATATGAGAAAAACAACATACATATTAAATTTAATACTGCTTGTTTTTCTCGTAATGTCCTGTAAAGAAAATCAACCAAAAAAGCTTACATCAACCGATCAAATACAAAAAAAAGTGACCGCTAAAGATATATTAGGAAATTCAAATTACCTGGCAATTTCTTACGGAGGGTATCGTAAATCATCTAGAGATTTTCAACCTACTGTTAAATCGCTAAAAGAAGATATGAAAATTCTTCATGCGATGAATATCAGAATGTTACGAACATATAATGTTCAATTAGCTCAAGCGTCAAACATTTTGAAAGCCATACGCGAATTAAAAAATGAAGACCCCACTTTTGAAATGTATATGATGTTAGGTGCTTGGATTGATTGTCAAAATGCTTGGACTGATAAGCCGGTAAACCACGAAATTGAAAGCGAACAGAACGCAGAAGAAATTGAACGTGCCGTAGCGCTGGCCAATGAGTATCCAGACATTGTAAAAGTTATTGCTGTCGGGAACGAATCTATGGTGAAATGGGCAACATCTTATTTTGTGCAACCTAATGTAATTTTAAAATGGGTTATACATTTACAAGATTTAAAGAAAACAGGGAAGTTATCAAAAGACCTTTGGATTACGAGTTCAGATAATTTTGCATCTTGGGGTGGAGGCGACGCACAATACCATGTAGAAGATCTTACAAAATTAATAAAAGCGGTTGATTATGTATCTGCGCATACCTATCCAATGCACGACACGCATTACAATCCAGTTTTTTGGGGTGTTTTTGGTAAAGAAACACAACTGTCTAGCTTGAAACGAATAGATATTGCTATGAATCGCGCCAATAAATATGCTGTTTCGCAACTAGATAGTGTCGCGAGTTATATGAAAAGTTTGGGAATAGACAAACCAATTCATGTTGGAGAAACAGGGTGGGCGAGTGCTTCTAATAGGTTTTATGGTATAAAAGGTTCAAAAGCTACCGATGAGTATAAGCAAGCTATTTATTATAATAATATGCGCCAGTGGACGAATCAAAACAATATGTCATGTTTCTATTTTGAAGCTTTTGATGAACCTTGGAAAGATGCCCAAAATACTGGGGGATCTGAAAACTATTTTGGTTTATTTACGGTTGATGGCAAAGCGAAATATGTGCTTTGGGACTTAGTTGACCAAGGCGTTTTTGATGGGCTAACTCGAGGCGGAAAACCAATCACAAAAACTTATAATGGCAATAAAGAAGCATTACTTCTAGAAGTTGAGTTGCCACCAGTAAAACCAGAAACCTCAAATATACACTAGTATGAAACATTTAAAAATACATCATTTTATAATTTTATTAGTAATGCTTACAGCGTGTAACTCGAAAAAATCATTAGAAGTAACCGTTTATGAAACGTCTGCTAATGGAAATAAGTTAACAGAAGTATCCACATTTGAAACTTCTGAAAATCCTTCTAAAATTCAACTTAATCCAGATACAAAATTCCAAACTATTACGGGATTTGGCGGATCATTTACAGAATCTTCCGCCTATTTACTAAATCGTTTGAGTAAAAAAAATAGGGATACGATACTAAACGCTTATTTTAGTGAAGATGGCGCCAACTATACACTTACGCGCACCCACATTAGTTCATGTGATTTTTCATTAAACAACTATACGTATGCACCAATCGCCGACGATAATGAGCTAAAACATTTTAGTATAGATGAAGATAGAGATGATTTAATCCCAATGATAAAAGATGCTATGGCAATCTCCAAAGACGGGTTTAAAATTATAGCATCGCCTTGGACGGCACCGCCATGGATGAAAGACAATAATAACTATGTTGGTGGAAAACTATTAACAGAGCATTACGATACGTTTGCGTTGTTTTTTTCAAAATATTTAGAGGCTTACAATAACGAAGGAATTGATATTTGGGGATTAACTCCCGTCAATGAACCCCATGGAAATGGTAACAATTGGGAAAGTATGCACTTTTCTCCAGAAGAGGAAACAGATTTTGTTCAAAATCATTTAGGGCCAAAATTAGAAGACGAAGGAAAGGGTGCTATTAAAATTTTAGGATACGATCAAAATAGAGATGGATTAAAAGAGTGGGTAGATGTCATGTATAAAGATGACGCATCCTCTAACTACTACGCTGGAACTGCCATTCATTGGTATGAAAGCACTTATGATTTTTTCCCAAAAGCATTACAGTACGCACATGAAAAAGCACCCAATAAATACTTAATTGAAACCGAAGGCTGTATAGACTCAGAAATTCCAAAATGGCAGGATGACAAGTGGTACTGGTCCAAAGAAGCCACAGATTGGGGATTTGATTGGAGAGCACCAGAAAAAAAATATTTACATCCTAAGTATGCACCTGTTAACCGATATGCCAGAGATATTATTGGTTGCTTAAATAATTGGGTAGACGGCTGGGTAGATTGGAATATGGTACTTGATAAACAAGGCGGGCCAAACTGGTTTAAAAACTGGTGTGTTGCGCCTGTCATTGTCGATCCAGAAAACGATGAAGTATACTTTACGCCATTGTACTATACGATGGCACATTTTAGTAAATATATCCGACCAGGAGCAAAAGTGATTGGTTTAGATAAATCAGATGCAGACTTACAAGTAACTGCTGCTCAAAACCTAGATGGGTCTATTGCAGTTGTCGTTTTTAACGAAGGAGAAACATTAAAATCCTTTGAACTTTCTTTGGGAGAAACTTCAAAATTAATAACAATACAACCACAAGCATTACAAACAGTATTACTATCAAACTAACAAATTAACACACAAACTAAAACCAACACATTATGTCTATAAATTCTGAAAAAGTTCCATTCGGCCAAAAAGTAGCCTTTGGAATAGGTATGCTAGCCAATCAAATGTTTCCAGCTGCATTAGGCATCTTTATGGTAGTTTTGGTTCAAGATTTAGGGTTTCCTGGATGGATGTGGGGCGTTATTTATTTTTTTCCTCGAATATTTGATTGTTTTACGGATCCAATTATGGGTTTTATTTCGGACAACACAAAATCGCGATGGGGACGCCGTCGCCAATATGTTATTCTTGGAGGACTTATAATGGGAGCGGCATTTATTATCATGTGGCAATTGTTTAGAGAGAATGGCGTAGATTATAATTTCACTTATTTTATGATTTGGTCATTTGTGTTTTATTTGGGGATTACCATATTTAGCGTTCCTTACGTTGCAATTGGGTATGAGATGAGCAATGATTTTCACGAACGTACAAGTATCATGGCAACTGCTCAATTTATAGGACAATGGGCATGGGTCATTGCCCCTTGGTTTTGGGTGATAATGTATGATCCAACATGGTTTGAATCTGCAGAAGTTGCGACCCGAACACTTGCCATTTGGGTAGGGGTTATTTTCGCCATTTTTGCGATGGTTCCAGGTATATTTATTAAAAGCAAATCAACTTTAGACGAAGACTATTCTCCTTTAAATTTAAAAAATATAGGAAATAGTTTAAAAGAAATAGGATCTGGTTTTGTAAGTGCGTTTAAAATGAAACCATTTAGAAAACTATGTATCGCTACTTTTTTAGTGTACAATGCATTTATGACCATAGCCTCTTTTTCATTTTTTATTATTGTGTATCACCTTTTTGAAGGAGATGCTGGAGCGGCTGGAATTTGGCCAACACTTTTTGGCTGTTTAGGAGCTCTCGGTACTACCTTTTTGGTGATTCCTATCGTTGCTAAGATGTCTAAATCGATGGGGAAAAAGAAAGCCTTTTTGATTTCACAAGGCATTTCTGTTTTAGGGTATTTGATGCTTTGGTTTCTCTTTATACCTGGAAAACCTTATATGTTTATTTTTGCACTCCCTTTTTTCTCCTTTGGTATTGGAAGTTTATTTTTATTAATGATGTCTATGACTGCCGATGTAATTGATTTAGATGAACTCAAGACGGGACTAAGAAGAGAAGGTACTTTTGGCGCAATCTATTGGTGGATGGTTAAATTTGGTTTTGCAATTGCAGGTGGTTTAAGCGGCGTTATTATGAGTTCAGTAGGGTTTGATTCTGGAGTAACCGTTCAACCTGAAGGTGCTGTGTTAGGACTACGTCTCTCGTTTTCAGGAATTCCTATATTAGGAACTGTTATTGCTATGCTAGTCATGCGTAATTATAGCGTTACTGAAGAAAGTGCAGGAATTGTTAGAGCGAAATTAGATAAACGAAACAGCTCTGATCAAACACTAAATTCTTACTATCAAACTGATAAACTCGCCTCTTTAATAGGATATGGACTACAAGTAGACAGTTCAACCGATACTGATTTCACAACAAAAACGGAGGCTGAAATTAAAGCACTGTTTTTATCAACCTTAAATAATGGTGTGCATGGCTTGTGTTTTAGTCCATATTTAGAAGGACAAAATATCGGAGATCAATTATCTAAAGCTCAAATCAGCAAACGTATTGATGTGATTGCGCCATATACACAATGGGTGCGCTCGTTTTCTTGTACTGAAGGCAATCAATATACACCAAAAATCGCTCAAGAAAAACGATTAAAATCAATGGTTGGTGCTTGGATAGGTAGTGATAAAGATCAAAACGAAAAAGAGATTAATGCGCTGATAAAACTTGCAAAATCTGGTTTTGTAGATATTGCGGTTGTAGGAAATGAATCCTTAATGCGCGATGAATTAACTGAACAAGAATTGATTGCGTATATGAATCGTGTTAAAAAAGCAATACCAGGAATTCCGGTAGGCTATGTGGATGCTTATTACCAGTTTGTAGAAAGACCTAAACTTATAGACGCATGTGATGTGATTTTGGTAAACTGCTATCCGTTTTGGGAAGGCTGCAGTATAGAGCAATCATCTACGTATTTAAAACAAATGTATGCCGTTACAAAAGAAGCAGCAAACGGGAAGCCTGTGATCATATCAGAGACTGGGTGGCCAAATGAAGGCGATTCCACGAAAGCTGCCCAACCTTCGGATATAAATGCGATGAAGTATTTTATAGACACTGCCAATTGGGCGCAACACAATGAAATACCACTATTTTATTTCTCTTCATTTGATGAGTCATGGAAAGTACACCACGAAGGCGATGTAGGCGCACGTTGGGGGCTTTGGGATAAGAACGAGACTATAAAATTTCAATAATTAAACTACAGGACTATGTCATTCAAAGAAGGTCAACAATTTTCATTAAAACAAATCGATCAACCCTTTAAGTCAGGGATTGATTTTACAAAACTGTCTTCAGAAGGTTTAAAAGCCCTATGGAAAGATACATTACAAAAGGGCATGCATGGCTTGTGTTTTAGTATGTACGAAGATGGTCAAGGTCCTGGCAATAAAATCACTGAAGCACAAGTGGACAGACGTATGCAAGTGATTAAGCCTTACACAAAATGGGTACGCTCATTTTCGTGTATTGAAGGGAATGAATTTATTCCTCGGGTGGCGCATAAACATGGCATAAAAACATTAGTAGGCGCTTGGTTAGGCGATGATTTAGAAAAAAATGAAGAGGAATTAGAAGCCTTAATTGCATTAGCCAAAGAAGGCTGTGTAGATATTGCTGCGGTTGGAAATGAAGTGATGTACCGTGAAGAACTCACAGAAGCACAACTTTTAGATTATATAAATAGAGTGAAAAAAGCATTACCAGGCATTCCTGTAGGCTATGTGGATGCCTATTATGAATTTTCACACCGCCCAAAAATTACAGAAGCATGCGATGTTATTTTAGCCAATTGCTATCCTTACTGGGAAGGTTGTAGTATCGAAGACTCATTATACCACGCACAACAAATGTATGGTGAAGCAGTAGATGCGGCAAACGGTAAAAAAGTAATTATTACAGAATCTGGCTGGCCGAGTGAGGGCGGAAGTTTAAAAGGCGCGTTTTCGTCTAAAGAAAATGCAATGCAGTATTTTATAAATGCCCAAAAATGGTCATCAAGTGCAGATATAGAGATGTTTTATTTCTCTTCGTTTGATGAATCATGGAAAGTGGGCTCCGAAGGCGATGTTGGTGCTTATTGGGGCCTGTGGGATAAAAATGAGAAATTGAAGTTTTAGTCTATTGATACTTAAAATTTGACTTAGACTTGAATATATATTCAGCAAATTATTAACTATAAAAATCAAAACCATCGTATTTAGTTGCGGTGGTTTTTTTTTGAAATAGTATTAAGAAGTGAGTATTAAGTATTAAAATAAGAGTACAGAGAAGAGAAAATAGAACCAAGAATCAAGATAAAAACGCATCGTCTTTGCGAGGAGGTACGATGCGGCAACCGGCAGTATCTGCAGGGGTTTAAATCACTATTTTCAAGCACCACAAAAACCTATTATTCATGCTACCCTCAAAACAAATCCATTTTTAAAGTTCCATTAGTCCGTAATATTTACTAGTTTTAAAATCTCAAATTTACTGAAATGCTCAAAAAAGTCTACGGAAGCGCTGTCTTTGGCGTGGAAGCACATACCATCACAATCGAAGTCAATGTCGATAAAGGGATTGGTTACCATTTAGTAGGATTACCCGATAATGCGATTAAAGAAAGTAATTTCCGTATTGCCGCCGCCCTTCAAAATAATGGGTATAAAATCCCCGGTAAAAAACTCATCATCAATATGTCGCCTGCCGATATGCGCAAAGAAGGGGCTGCCTATGACTTGCCGCTGGCGATGGGAATTTTAACTGCCTCCAATCAAATTAAAGAGGATCACATTGAGCGCTATATCATTATGGGAGAGCTCTCATTAGACGGAACGGTACAATCCATTAGAGGAGCACTACCCATTGCCATTAAGGCCNTAGAAGAAGGATTTGAAGGATTTATTTTGCCCAAAGAAAACGCTAAAGAAGCCGCCATAGTGAGTGGTCTAAAAGTATACGGGGTCGAACACATTTCTGAAGTAATAGATTATTTTAATAAGAATAAAAAACTAGAACAAACCATTGTAGATACGCGTGCCGAATTCCAAAAAAATCTAGAACATCCCGAATTTGATTTTTCAGATGTGAAAGGGCAGGAGAGTATCAAACGCTGTATGGAAATAGCGGCCTCTGGGGGTCATAATATTATTTTAATTGGTCCTCCAGGCGCGGGGAAAACGATGTTGGCAAAACGTTTGCCATCTATCTTACCGCCAATGACCTTGCATGAAGCGTTGGAGACGACTAAGATACATTCGGTTGTAGGNCGTATTGGTGCTCAAAAAGGGTTGATTGCCCAACGTCCGTTTAGATCACCACATCATACCATTTCGAATGTCGCCCTCGTTGGCGGGGGAAGTTACCCACAACCGGGGGAGATTTCATTGTCTCATAATGGAGTCTTGTTTTTAGATGAATTACCAGAGTTTAAGCGAGAGGTTTTAGAAGTCATGCGCCAGCCATTAGAAGATCGGGAAGTGACGATTTCTCGCGCTAAGTTTACGGTCACTTATCCGAGTAGTTTTATGTTGGTCGCGAGTATGAATCCCAGTCCAAGTGGGTATTTCAATGATCCAAATGCGCCCATGATGTCCTCTGCTTCGGAGATGCAACGTTATTTAGGGAAAATTTCGGGGCCTTTATTGGACCGTATAGATATCCATATAGAAGTGACGCCTGTGCCTTTTGAGAAATTATCCGATGAGCGAAAAGGGGAGTCGTCTGTGGACATTAGAAAACGAGTGACCAAAGCACGTGAGTTGCAAACAAAACGCTTTGAAGATTCAGAAGTTGTGCATTACAACGCACAAATGAATACTAAACAAATTAGGAAGTACTGCAAGCTAGACGATGCCTCAATGCAACTTTTAAAAACCGCTATGGAACGTCTAAATTTATCGGCACGTGCCTATGATCGCATTCTAAAAGTATCGAGAACCATTGCCGATTTAGAAGGTAATTCTTCCATTGAAAGTACTCATATTAGTGAAGCCATTCAATACCGAAGTTTGGATAGAGAAGGTTGGTTGGGGTGATGTTTTAGTGGAGAAAATTAGATTAGTAATAAAAAAAATGTAATTTCACTTTGATATAAATACAAAACGTATGTTACTTAAAAAGAGCTTTATAGTAATGATGACCGCCTATCTACTGGGTTGTAATCAACAAAAAAAAACGCAGCTTGCAGTTGTGTCTACTGTTAGTATTCCAGTCTTAAACCTGATAGAAGCAAACCGCTTAGCGCAATTGCCGCTACATTGCATGGAAACGGAATATCCAAATAAATTACAGCAGATTTTAGGTAGTAAAGAAGATTTATTAGCTCCAAAAACCTTGCATCCCGCTTTTTATGGCTGTTTCGATTGGCATTCTGCTGTGCATGGACACTGGAGTTTGGTGAGTTTATTGAAACAATTTCCTGAAATTGATAATCACGAAGCAATTAAACTTCAGTTGCTACAGAGTATATCTAAAGAGAATATTTTAAAAGAGGTGTCATATTTTGAAGGAGTTCACAACACTTCCTTTGAACGTACCTATGGGTGGGCTTGGTTATTGAAGTTAGCAGAAGAACTGCACACTTGGGATGATCCAGTCGCAAAGAAAATGGCGAATAATTTACGACCATTAACCGATTTGATGGTGTCTAAATATATTGAATTCCTACCTAAATTAAACTATCCAATACGAGTAGGGGAGCATCCTAATACTGCTTTTGGACTAAGTTTTGCTTGGGATTATGCTGTTTCTGTAAATCATTCTGAGTTTATGTCTATGATACGCAATCGCGCTAAAGACTTTTTTCTTAAAGATTTTGAGTGTCCGATTTCCTGGGAACCTGGAGGCTTTGATTTTTTATCACCATGCTTGGAAGAGGCGGCTTTGATGAGACGAGTTCTATCGGATAAGGCATTTATTATTTGGATTAATGATTTCCTTCCCCAACTAAAAGACCCTAATTTCACTATGGAGCCGGGCATGGTTTCTGACCGAAGTGACGGTAAGTTGGTGCACCTAGATGGCGTTAATTTTTCACGTGCTTGGAGTCTAAATACTATTGCTAAAAACTTAAAAGATTTCAAGCATTTAAATGCAATTTCAAATACGCATATTATGTATTCATTGCCAAGCGTTGTAGGGGATAGTTATGAGGGTGGACACTGGCTCGCTAGCTTCGCAATTTATGCACTCAACTCAATTCAGTAGATTTTTAATTGGTACTAAAGTATTGGTTCATTATATATTTATAAGTACTTGGCGTTGAATTTATTAAATACTGACTATAAATAAAAGCTATGGAGTAAAATAGACTGTTTTAAAGGAATTACCCCAGAAATTTAAATAGCTTTTTAAGCATATTTAGCTTGTTCATGTAAGGCGCATAACGCAGCGGAATGTCTAACCAATTTCCTTTAATTACGATTCCTTTTTTGTGCGAAAAAGTATCAAAACCGAGACGCCCATGATAGGCACCCATACCGCTTTCTCCGACGCCACCAAAGGGTAGTTTTGAGTTCCCAAAATGAATCATAGTATCGTTAATTGTACCGCCTCCAAAACTATAAGTTTCAATCATTTTTTTGTAAAAACTAGCGTTGGTTGAAAAGACATAAAAGCCGAGAGGTTTCTCATATTGACTCAAAATGGCTTGAATATCACTTTCAGTTTCATAGCTTAAAATAGGCAAAATGGGACCAAAAATCTCATCCTTCATAACCGCTGAATCCAAAGTGGGCTGGTCAATAAGCGTAGGAGCGAGGTAGCAATCTGCCGTATCATATTCGCCTCCAAAGACTACTTTTGAATCTTCTAACATTTTTGTGAGCCTTGCGAGGTTTTTAGAATTAATAATTCGAGGATAATCAGCAGACTCTTGTGGGTTGATTCCATAAGCCTTTGTGATTTCAGTTTTTAAGTCAGATATCAATTGTGCTTTTACAGTGCTGTGCACCACTAAATAATCAGGGGCAATACAGGTTTGTCCCGCATTGACGAATTTCCCCCAAACCAATCGCTTTGCAATTAATTGGGTTGACATGCTGTCATCTATTACACAGGGGTTTTTACCACCTAATTCTAACGTTAGAGGGGTTAGGTAGGGTGCGGCCGCTTTGGCGACAATTTTACCAACAGCAACACTTCCTGTAAAGAATATATAGTCCCAGCGCTCTTTTAAAAGTAAGGTAGTTTCTTTCACACCACCCTGAATTACTTTAAGGTGCTCTGGTTTGAAAACTGTACTTAAAATCTCTTCAAGCAGCTGAGATGTATGGGCTGTGTGTTCACTCGGCTTAAGAACCACGGTATTTCCGGCAGCAATGGCAGAAATTATAGGCGCAATTGCTAACTGAAACGGATAGTTCCATGGCGCAATAACCAATACAGTGCCATAAGGTTCGCTATAAATGTAATCTCTTGAAGGAAAGTTGAGTCCAGACGCACGTACTTTTTTAGGTTTAGACCAAGAATTAATATGTTTTAGAGTCGCTTCAATTTCTGTGATGACAATACCGATTTCACCCAAATATGCTTCAAATTTAGATTTTTTAAAATCCTTGTAAAGCGCTTCGTATATGTCATTTTCTTTATCAAGAATTTCTGCTCTAAGTTTGATGAGTAAGCTTTTTAGCACTCCAACGTCACGAGTCGCATGGCTTTGAAAATACGCTTTTTGCAGTTCTAAAATCTTTTTTGCTTCCATAGTCTAGGTCTTAATGTGTTGAATACAATCCTTCCATAACACCTCAGTAGGGGGTGTAGCGGTTACAGTTATTAATTGCTCATTTACAGGGTGTATAAATGAAATAGTTCGTGCATGTAAGTGAATGCTTCCGTCTGGATTACTCCTGTCAAACCCGTATTTTAGATCACCTTTGATAGGGCTTCCAATAGATGATAATTGACTTCTAATTTGGTGGTGACGTCCCGTTTCAAGGTTTACTTCCAAAAGGTGATAGCGGTCTAAACTATGGATTAATTCATAATGTAGAATTGCTTTTTTACTTTGATCTACTTCTTTTATATAGGCGCTTGATTTATTGTTTTTTGGATTTTTTTTAAGCCAATGAATAAGGGTGTCTTTTGATTTTTTAGGTTTATTTTTTACGACAGCCCAATAGGTTTTAGTAATTTTTTTATTAAGAAATAAAGCGTTCATTCTAGTGAGTGCTTTAGACGTTTTTGCAAACACTACAATTCCAGTAGTAGGACGATCTAGCCGATGAGTGACGCCCAAATATACGGCGCCTGGTTTATCGTATTTCTTTTTTATGTACCCCTTTATGATGTCACTTAGAGGCGCATCACCTGTTTTATCTCCTTGAACAAGATCTCCAGAACGCTTATTAATGATGATTAAATGATTGTCTTCATGAAGAATTTGGAGGTTTTCAGTCGTTGAAACAATCTTTTTCATTTTTTAATACTGTTCGTTTTTACTTGGAAACTCTGATGATTTAACGTCGCCTACATACTGAGAAATAGCCGTGGTCATTTCTTCGTGTAAATTCATATAACGGCGTAAAAATCGAGGGTGAAACTCTTGTGTCATTCCAATCATATCATGCAACACCAATACCTGTCCATCAACACCACCACCGGCTCCGATACCAATTACTGGAATACGGATGCTTTCTGCAACTTGTTGCGCTAAGGCTGCTGGAATTTTTTCAAGAACTAATGCAAAACATCCTAAGCGCTCCAAAAGTTTAGCGTCTTCGATTAATTGTAAAGCTTCTTCTTCTTCCTTGGCTCTCACCGTATAAGTTCCGAATTTATAAATCGATTGAGGCGTAAGCCCTAAATGGCCCATGACAGGGATTCCCGCATTTAATATTTTTTTAATGGAGTCTTTAATTTCTTTGCCGCCTTCTAGTTTTACGGCGTGTCCACCACTTTCTTTCATGATTCTAATAGCAGAGCGTAAGGCTTCTTTAGAATCACTTTGATACGTCCCGAAAGGTAGGTCAACCACTACCAATGCACGATCAATGGCGCGCACTACAGAAGACGCATGGTAAATCATTTGATCCAAAGTAATAGGAAGCGTGGTTTCATGGCCTGCCATGACATTACTGGCAGAATCACCTACTAAAATCACATCTACACCAGAGCCGTCAACAATCTTAGCCATTGTGTAGTCATAAGCCGTAAGCATGGATATTTTTTCACCCAATGATTTCATTTCAACGAGCGATTTGACTGTGACTCTTTTGTATTCTTTTTTAGATGCAGACATTTTAGTGTATAATTATGATAGAGTGTAAAAGTACTAAATTAGTACATAAATTTAGCTTTTTATATAAGAAGTAAATAATCTGGTTAAATGGATGTTTTTAAATAGATATTAAATGTAGCAGTGTTCGCAACAAGCAATTCTGATTTCTTAAATAGAAGACGGTGCTTGGGATGTAACTAGTGAAAATAAAGTATAAAAAAGCTCGAAAAAATTAATTTTTCGAGCTCACTATTTTAAGAGCTATGTGTTATCTAACTTCAAAATTTTGAATATCTCCAAGTGCTATAACTGTATTTATGTCAGAAGTGTCAACTCCATTAACTTGAGTAGCAGGCACTACTACAACTCTAAAAACTTGATTTTGCGTCCACTCACCCCCTAATAAACCTAAATTAGAACCTTCTAAGAAAAAATCAACATGTGTTTGAGTAAATTCATAATTATAAACCAAGTCGTTGCCGTCATCAAATATTACAGTTTGTGGTAATAAGCGCCAAATATCATTAGCTTGGCCACTATTGTCATCCCATAAAATATAAGCTAAGGTAACTTCGGTTGGAAAAACTTCAAAGCCATAATCTTCCCTAACGCTATAGTTATTACTAGGTAAAAAGTTAACGTTTCCAACTTCAAAAGAAGGAGCAAGCTCTCCGTCTTGACCTGGAGGACCATCCTCGCCAACACAGGCAGTTAATAACAAAGCAAATAAAGTAATAAAAGAGAGTGTACGTTTCATGTGTAATTATTTAAGATTAATTGTGTGTAAACAAAGCCCGTACCAAAGTTTCATTTTTGATAAAGAAAATTTCATTTTTATGAATCTGCCATCATGTCAGTCCTATTGAATTGGCATAATGATTGACTTATGGATAGCGTAATATTTAAATACAAAAATAAAAAATTATATACATTATGAGTAAGATTATTGGAATCGATTTGGGAACTACAAACTCTTGTGTTTCCGTCATGGAAGGAAATGAGCCCGTTGTTATCACAAACGCTGAAGGACAACGTACAACGCCATCTGTCATCGCTTTTGTAGATGGTGGTGAAATCAAAGTAGGAGACCCTGCAAAACGTCAAGCGGTCACCAACCCTACAAAAACGGTTTATTCAATTAAGCGTTTTATGGGAAATAAATTCTCAGAATCTAAACAAGAAGTGGGTCGTGTACCTTACAAAGTAGTAAAGGGAGATAATGATACACCTCGTGTAGACATTGACGGTCGTTTATACACGCCTCAAGAATTATCAGCAATGGTACTTCAAAAAATGAAGAAAACAGCTGAAGAGTTTTTGGATCAAGAAGTAACAGAAGCAGTAATTACAGTACCTGCCTATTTTAATGATGCACAACGTCAAGCTACCAAAGAAGCTGGTGAGATTGCAGGCTTAAAAGTAAGACGTATTATCAATGAGCCAACAGCGGCTGCATTGGCATACGGCATGGACAAAAAAGGAAAAGATCAAACTATTGTTGTTTTTGATTTTGGTGGCGGAACACATGATGTTTCTGTATTAGAATTAGGTGATGGCGTATTCGAAGTATTGGCTACGGATGGTGATACACACTTAGGTGGTGATGATGTTGATGAAAAAATCATCAACTGGTTAGCAGAAGAATTTATAGCGGATGAAAACTTAGACTTACGTAAAGATCCCATGGCGCTTCAACGTCTAAAGGAAGCTGCAGAAAAGGCTAAAATTGAATTATCATCTTCTGCACAAACAGAAATTAATTTACCATATGTGACTGCTACAGCGAGTGGACCTAAGCACTTGGTACGTTCACTTTCTAAAGCGAAGTTTGAGCAATTAATCGATGATTTAGTAAAAAGAACCATCGCACCCTGTCAAACGGCTTTAAAAGCAGCTGGTTTATCCACAAGTGATATTGATGAAATTATTTTAGTAGGAGGGTCTACACGAATCCCTGCGGTACAAGAAGCGGTTGAAAAGTTCTTTGGTAAAAAACCTAATAAAGGCGTAAATCCTGATGAGGTTGTAGCGGTAGGTGCTGCAATTCAAGGGGGTGTTTTAACAGGTGATGTTAAGGACGTATTATTATTGGATGTAACGCCCTTGTCATTAGGAATTGAAACAATGGGTAATGTATTGACTAAATTAATAGAGTCTAACACAACCATCCCTACTAAGAAATCTCAAGTATTTTCTACGGCGGCAGATAATCAGCCTTCAGTTGAAATTCACGTCCTTCAAGGAGAGCGTGCCATGGCAGCAGATAATAAAACAATTGGACGTTTTCATTTAGACGGTCTGCCACCTGCACAGCGTGGAACACCACAAATTGAAGTAACGTTTGATATTGATGCCAATGGGATTATCAAAGTTTCTGCTACTGATAAAGCGACCAATAAAACACAAGACATTCGAATCGAAGCGTCTTCTGGATTAACGGAAGAAGAAATCGAAAAAATGAAGCAAGATGCCGAAGCAAATGCGGATTCAGATGCGAAAGCAAAAGAAACTGCTGATAAGTTAAATGCGGCGGATGGTATGATTTTTCAAACTGAGAATCAGCTAAAAGAATTTGGTGATAAATTATCAGAGGATAAAAAACAACCAATTGAAGCGGCCTTGGAAGAATTGAAAGCGGCATACGAATCTAAAGACATCGCTATTATCGATCCTGCTTTAGAGAAAATCAACGAAGCATGGAAAGTTGCTAGTGAAGAAATGTACAAAGCACAAGAAGGTGCTCAAGCTGCACCTTCAGAAGCTGCTCCAGATGCTGAAGCGTCTCAAGAAGATAACGTTGAAGATGTAGATTTCGAAGAAGTAAAATAAAATTTAGTTTTGTTTAGTACAAGAAAGCACAATCAGTTTATGATTGTGCTTTTTTTTTGGAAAACATTCTCAACATGACAATAGCATGTGGAAATGTAACTGCAGCTATGAATGCAAAAAACAACGAATAGAACTGTTTTTCGCTGCTAAAAATGACATATAAAATAACCATGCCTACTAGTGATATAATCCAATAGGGTAGTGCAGCTTTACAATACTTTAAGGTAGAGGTGGTTTTTGTATCCCCATAAATAAATGTAATTTGTTCTATTAAAGAAGGGATGCTGTGCCAAAGAATAAAATAAATAGAAAACCCCCATATCAAGGACGAGGAAGAAAAAATAATAGCTAAAACTACTAAGGTAAAAAGTTCTTTAAGAATCACTTCAATTACAAGGCGTTTAGCGAAATACTCAGTTATAAGTATAATTCCGACACTACTTCCTAAGATTACGAGAATCAGTTGGCTATATAAATGAATGATCTCGTAACCGGTAATTTCATATACGATCAATTTCACTGAAGCATCGTTAAATGCAAACAAGACATACAGAATAAACATTCCGAATGAAAAGTAGAATATGGATTTACGAATGGTGTTTGATTTTGAAAAACGGTGATCCCAATGTTGTTCTCCAAAATGATAGGCACTAAATAAAATAAATAAAAACATTGCTAAAGCTGGCACCCAGTAAAAAATTAATATTGCAGCCGATACTATTAGTAAGTAAGCGGTAAGAAGTATCAATTTTGAATAGTGTTTTATATTTTTTAAAAGTTTATTAACAATTAATAAATCGTTAGATCCATGAATCATACCAAAAGTAAAAATTAAAATAAACCCCAATATTAATTCAAAACCTTCTGGAACATGTGTTGTGATCCATAAACCTAGGAAGCTTGAGACGATTGAGAAATTGAAAATGTTATTCATAAAATAGTGTTAAATACGTTGTTTGAGGGTATAAACTTACGAAATACTCAACAATTAGTTTAATTTTTTATATATTTGTTTAAACAAAAACTAACTAAAATTTTAAAAAATGACAAACTTTATTTTACCTTTAGTAGCCAAAATGGATCCTACAGACTACGTAGGTTTTACATTCTTTGTAGGATGTATGGCAATGATGGCAGCTTCTGCCTTTTTCTTTTTATCATTAAATCAATTTGACAAAAAATGGAGAACTTCCGTTTTAGTTTCTGGTTTAATCACATTTATTGCAGCAGTTCACTATTTCTACATGAGAGATTACTGGGCTTCAACTGGAGATTCTCCAACATTCTTCAGATATGTAGATTGGATTCTTACAGTGCCATTAATGTGTGTTGAATTTTACTTAATTCTTAAAGTTGCAGGTGCTAAAAAATCTTTATTAACTAAAATGATTGTACTTTCAGTTATTATGTTAGTAACAGGTTACTTAGGTGAGGCTGTATATGCTGGCCAAGCGGCTATGTGGGGCTTTTTCTCTGCTGTAGCTTACTTTGCTATCGTTTACGAAATATGGCTAGGTGGAGCAGCAAAATTGGCTAAAGAAGCTGGTGGCGATGTATTGGCTGCACATAAAGTACTTTGCTGGTTTGTATTAGTTGGATGGATTATTTATCCGTTAGGATACTTAGTAGGTACAGCTGACGGACAGTGGTATTCTTCTTTTGCGAACCTAGGTTTAGATATGGATGTTTTATACAACATCGCTGATGCAATTAACAAAATTGGATTCGGATTAGTGATCTATGCTTTAGCTTGTAAGAAAACAGCCTAAGTTAAATAAACTTAAAATCAAAAAAAAGCGCAACCTTAGGGTTGCGCTTTTTTTTTGCACTATTTTAACGTTCATAGGCTATTTCATTTATTTGGCTTTTGTAACTTTACAACAATATAAATTTTAACATGAAACTATCAAAAGATGAAATTTTAAAGAAAGCCAATGCATCCTGTAAAGATACCTTAATGGAAACCCTTCAAATTGAATTTGTAGATGCTGGCGACGATTTTGTGATAGCGAAAATGCCTGTTACCAAAAAGGTACATCAACCCGATGGCGTTTTACATGGAGGTGCTACTGTAGCTCTTGCAGAAACGGTTGGTAGTTTTGCATCTCACATATTCTTAGACACGGATGCGTATTTTGTACGGGGTATTGACATATCTGCAAAACACGTCAAAAGTGTTAGAGGTGGTTTTGTGTATGCCAAAGCATCCTTTATCCATATTGGAAGAACTATGCAGATATTTAATATCGATGTGACTGATGATCATGGGAATTTAGTGTCTACTTGTAAGCTTACAACAGTCTCACTACCAAAAGAGCGCTAACATATGTTAACACCCACTGATTTTTTTGATCAAATTGAAGCGGCCTTACAATCAAAACGTCCATTTGTTTTGTTTTCAAAACCAGGACAGCCTTCAATTAAGTCATATATACAGTTAGATTCAGAGTCTTATACTATTAATGATTTTTCTGAATCAGGTTTTGTATTTGCTCCTTTTGACCATCATAAAGATCGCTATTATATCCCTACCAATAAATCATCTTTTATTGAGATAGAGACTGCTGATTTTAAGATCAGTACCCCAACAAATACATCAAACACTACTAACGATTCAATTCATCATATTGAATTAGTATCTAAAGCAATTGAAGAAATAAAGTCTTCTGACTTAGAAAAAGTAGTTGTTTCAAGAGCATTTCAATTCACATTAAAGGCTAGCAATCCAATTGAGATTTTCAAAAATCTTTATCAAAAGTATCCAATGGCCTTTACCTATTGTTGGTTTCACCCAGAAACAGGTTTTTGGTTTGGAGCGTCCCCGGAAAGACTTCTTAAATTAGAAGGTAAATCGGTCTCTACAATGTCACTTGCTGGTACCCAATATTATGATGCTTCTAAAGAAATTATCTGGGATGATAAAAATCGTAAGGAACACGCTTTTGTAACAGACTATTTATTAGACGTCTTAAAAGATTATCTGGATGGAATAAAATCTGTTGGATCTAGTACGCTTAGAGCAGGCGAGTTATTGCATCTTCAAACAAGTATCACAGGGCGCTTAAAACCTTCTAAAGAGGCTTTAAAAGACTTAATACATGCATTACATCCAACGCCTGCCGTTTGTGGAACTCCAAAAGCGATGGCTTTAGATTTTATTAATACTAATGAATTGTACGATCGGGAGTATTACACCGGTTTTTTTGGTGAGTTAAATATTTCTGACTCTTTAACATTTAGAAACTCTAAAAAAAACATTGAAAATAGAGCGTATCATACAAATAGAAAATTTACAGACTTAGCGGTCAACTTAAGATGTATGAAATTAATCAATTCAACAGCTATTCTTTACAGTGGAGGAGGTATCACTAAAGATTCCGATCCTAATCAAGAATGTATTGAGATACATAATAAGATACAAACAGTTAAAAGCATCCTTTAAACCTTTAGGAAATATTTATTAATTCAATTCAATTTAAACCCTAAAAATTAAATAACTTTGCCTTGAAATGATACAGTCAAAGCATCCGTTAGCTCAATCGATTATTCAGCGCTGCCAAGCGCATAATATTAAACACATTGTGATCTCTCCTGGCAGTCGAAATGCGCCTTTGACTATAGGGTTTACAGCCAATGATTTTTTTGAGTGTTATAGCATTATAGATGAGCGATCGGCTGGTTTTTTTGCTTTAGGAATAGCTCAGCAATTACAGCAACCAGTTGCCTTGGTCTGTACTTCTGGAAGTGCACTAGTTAATTATTACCCTGCTGTTGTAGAAGCGTTTTATAGTCGAATTCCACTCGTAGTAATTTCTGCAGACCGTCCAGATCACTTAATAAATATAGGGGACGGTCAAACCATTACGCAGCCTCACATATTTGCTTCTCATATTTTATATGAAGCTAATTTAAAAGAAGTGATAAAGAAGTCATTTATCAAATCATTTAAAGACAACGATTCACTTATTACTAAAGCCTTGGAATTTGCTTATACAGCCAAAGGGCCTGTTCATATTAATGCGCCATTCTCGGATTCTTTATATGAAACTGTTGAGGTTCTTAAGGAAGATTTTGATATCAACTTAAGTTGTACAATTGACCCCTCAGTCTCACTACCTAAATCCCTTATTAAAAAATGGTATTCTTCAAAAAAGAAAATGATTTTAGTAGGGGTTAATACTCCTGAAAGTGTCAAACAATCTTACTTAGATCTAATAGGAGAAGACCCATCAGTAGTGGTGCTAACAGAAACAACGTCTAATTTACACCACACTAACTTTTTCTCTAGTATCGATCAGTTAATTACTCCTTTAGATGCGACTGATTTTGAAGCGCTTCAGCCTGAAATACTATTAACATTTGGAGGGATGGTGGTTTCAAAAAAAATTAAAACTTTCTTACGTTCGTATGCCCCTAAACTTCACTGGCATATTGATCCGGTACAAGCTAATGACACTTTTTTTTGTTTAACGAAGCATTATAAATGCTCAGTAAACAATTTTCTCAAACAACTAGTAAGCACTAGCGGGTCACCGGTTGAGAGCCAGTATTTTAAGACATGGAATCAGGTTAAGAAAATACGATTAGAAAAGCACAAAGATTATATGAAGTCAATTCCGTTTTGCGATTTTAAAGTGTTTGATAGTGTATTAAAACACATACCAAGCAGTTCGATGGTTCAGTCCAGTAATAGTTCTACGATTAGATACTTACAACTATTTAATTTAAATTCTTCTCTTACTGTTTTTTGCAACCGTGGTACCAGTGGTATTGATGGCTCCACGAGTACCGCTGTTGGTGCTTCTTGTGTTTCTGAGAAACCAACCGTTTTTATTACAGGAGACCTTAGTTTTTTTTATGATAGTAATGCATTGTGGAATAATTATATTCCATCAAATTTTCGCATTATAATTATAAACAATAGAGGTGGAGGTATTTTTAGAATTCTTCCAGGAAATAAAAATTCCGAAAATTTTAGCACTTTTTTTGAAACCAACCACACACTTACAGCAAAGTCGATTTCAGAACACTTTATGTTTGACTACGCTTCAGCAAGTTCATCTGATGAGCTAAATCCACAATGGGACGATTTTTATGCTACAAGTCAACGTCCTAAGATTCTAGAGATTTTCACACCTTCTTCAGAAAATGACCGTATTCTATTGTCTTACTTTGATTTTATTAAATAGTTTTTTTTCGCTTTATTTTAATTTTTTTGTGACTTTTTCATTATAATACCTAAAATAATGAAAGTTGTTTCTATCACCATAGTCTAAATCTAATTTTAAATAAAAATCTATGAACAAAAGAAAAGAACTTATCGTAAAATACAATAACTACTTAAATCTACAATAAAGATTCAATTACTTGTTCTGTAACTAGTGCGTCTGAGATGGTAACAGTTAGATATAATTTTCTGATCAAAGAAATTAGGACTATACGTATCGCATAAACTAGAAGATGATATTACTAAAGTTATTGAACACTATGATCGTTCCAACAGAAATAAATATTATGCATTCGTTTATTGCCTTCTAACAAAGCATTTTTGCAAAGTGTTAATGAATTAATTACTATAACTATTTAATTCTCTATCGTCATAATTTGTTGGGGCGCTTTTTTTATTTTCTCACTTGATTATCATTACCTTTGTGGTATGATACACATAGGAGACTATAATAAACTAACGATATTAAGAGATACCGAGCCAGGATTGTTTTTGGGCGATAATGAAGATCAAGAAGTTTTGCTTCCAAATCGCTATGTTCCGGACACCTTCGAAATTGACGACCAGATAGATGTTTTTGTTTATTTAGACAACGAAGAACGCCTTGTTGCCGTTACAGATCACCCTTACATCAAAAAAGGGGAATTTGCATTATTACGTTGTAATTCAGTAAATGAAATTGGTGCTTTTCTCGATTGGGGTTTAGTTAAAGAATTGTTTTGTCCGTTCAGAGAACAGGCTTTCCCCATGAAAGCAGGTGGCTGGTACTTAGTCTTTTGCTATTTAGATGAAACCTCAGAGCGTCTTGTCGCTTCAAGTAAAACAAATCGTTTTTTAGATAATAAAGAATTATCTGTAGAGGCTTTTGATGAAGTTGATCTGATCGTTTCTCACCCTTCCGATTTAGGTATGAATGTTATCGTTAATAAAATTCATTTAGGGCTTATATTTAATCAAGATTTATTCAAAGATATTAGTGTAGGGGACAAGCTTAAAGGGATTATTAAAAAAATTCGTCCAGGTAATAAACTCGATATCACCCTAGAAAAAATTGGTTATAGAAATATCGAGCCAAATGCGCAACAGATTTTAGAGTTCTTAGAGAACAACGAAAATGGATTTATGAAATTAACTGATAAGTCCACTCCTGAAGCCATTAAGTCATTGGTTCAAATGAGTAAGAAAAGTTTTAAAAAGGCAATCGGAACTTTATATAAACAACGCCGAATCCGTATTGAACTAGATGGGATTTATTTAACAACATAAAACTGTAATTCTATGACTATGATACAATGGAAAACTGTTAAGGAATATGAAGATATTACCTACAAAAAATCTAATGGGGTCGCTCGTATTGCGTTCAATCGTCCCGATATCAGAAACGCATTTAGACCAAAAACAACCTTAGAATTATACCAAGCATTATACGATGCGAATGAAGACACAAGTATTGGAGTGGTTTTGTTAAGTGCCGAAGGTCCTTCTTCAAAAGATGGTATTTATTCATTTTGTAGCGGGGGAGATCAAAAAGCTCGTGGTCATGAAGGCTATGTAGGCGATGATGGTTACCACCGATTAAACATATTAGAAGTACAACGTCTGATTCGATTTATGCCTAAAGCAGTCATAGCAGTTGTCCCAGGTTGGGCGGTTGGCGGTGGGCATAGCCTACACGTGGTATGTGATCTAACATTAGCTAGTAAGGAACATGCTATTTTCAAGCAAACCGATGCAGATGTGACCAGTTTTGATGGGGGTTATGGCTCTGCGTATCTAGCCAAGATGGTTGGACAAAAAAAAGCAAGAGAGATTTTTTTCCTAGGAAGAAATTATAATGCTCAAGAAGCATTTGACATGGGAATGGTTAATGCAGTTGTTCCACATGCAGAGTTAGAAACAACAGCTTATGAATGGGCGCAAGAAATTTTAGCTAAATCTCCAATTTCTATAAAAATGCTAAAGTTCGCCATGAATCTTACTGATGACGGCATGGTAGGTCAGCAAGTCTTTGCAGGCGAAGCGACTCGCCTTGCGTACATGACCGATGAGGCTAAAGAAGGGCGGGATGCCTTTTTGGAAAAAAGACCTCCAAACTTTGAGAAAAAATGGATTCCATAGCATGAAAAAATTACAAGCATGGATTTCTGCCTGTCGACTTAGAACGTTGCCATTATCAATTTCAGGAGCTATTGTAGGCTCTGGAGTTGCCTACTCAGAAGGAGTTTTCGTACTCTCAGTTTTTGTGTTAACAATTCTAACAACTTTAAGTCTTCAGATCTTATCAAATCTTGCAAACGATTATGGAGATGGTGTGAAAGGAACGGACAATGAAAATCGTATTGGTCCAAAACGTGCTTTACAAAGTGGTATTATAAGTCCTAAACAGATGCGAAATGCCATTGTTATAAATGTAATTATTTGTCTTTTTTTAGTGTTAACTCTTATTTACCAAGCCTTTGGAGCTGATAAGTTTTTAACCTCCTTTATTTTTATTGGGTTGGGAGTGTTGGCTATTATAGCCGCTATTAAATACACTGTAGGGGCGTCTGCTTATGGTTATAAAGCATTGGGAGATGTTATGGTGTTTTTGTTTTTTGGATGGCTGAGTGTTTTAGGGACATATTTTTTATATTCTAAACAAATTGATTTTTTAATGCTGTTGCCAGCGAGTTCTATAGGGCTTTTGAGTGCTGGGGTTCTTAACTTAAACAACATGCGTGATTTTGAATCCGATAAGTTATCTAATAAACACACTCTTGCAGGTTATTTAGGTCTAGAAAATGCTAGAAAGTATCATTTAACATTGATTATTTTAGCCATATTTTTGATGTTATTATATTTTTGTTTATCAGATCAACTATCAATATCGTTGATTATGATTGGGTTTATACCATTATTTATTCATCTTAATAGTTGTAATAAAGTACAGAACCCGAAGGATTATGATCCTCAGCTAAAAGTTTTAGCTTTATCAACATTTTTACTCGCATTAATTTTTGGTGCAAGTCATATATTAATTTAAAATTGTATTAACCAAATTATATTATTATATGAAGGCTACTTATTTTAAGCATAAACTTCAATTTAAACAAGCAAGCGGAACGTCTCGCGGGGTTTTAACTTACAAGGATACTTGGTTTATAGAATTGGAAGAAAATGCCTTAAATGGGATAGGGGAATGCGGAATGTTCAAGGGATTGAGTATTGACGATTGTGATGACTTTGAGTTAATGCTTAAATGGGCCTGTCAAAATATTGACTTAGGACTCGAAGCGTTGCTTAGACGACTTGTTGGGTTTCCATCTATTCAATTTGGTTTGGAAATTGCTTTTAGATCATTGAAACATAAATCGCCTTTTGAGTTATTCCCTTCTGACTTTACATCTGGACAAGATTCAATTTCTATTAATGGTCTTATTTGGATGGGCGAATTTTCATTCATGAAACAACAGATTAAAGACAAACTAGAAGCAGGGTTTTCTTGTATTAAACTTAAAATTGGTGCCCTTGATTTTGATAAAGAATTAGCACTTTTAAAATCCATTAGAGATGAGTTTGATTCCCAATCTATAGAAATCCGTGTTGATGCAAACGGAGCTTTTAAGCCAAGGGAAGCCTTAGAGAAATTAAAACAGCTTTCAGACTTTAATCTTCATTCAATAGAACAGCCCATAAAACATGGACAGCTTGAAGAGATGGCGCAGTTATGTTCAGATACGCCTCTTCCAATTGCATTAGATGAAGAATTAATCGGCGTCTTTTCTGTAACAAATAAGCAATTCTTGCTACAAACTATCAAACCTCAATACATTATCCTTAAGCCAACTCTGTTAGGCGGCTTCAAAGTAAGTGAAGAATGGATCGATGTTGCCGAGTCCAATAAAATTGGCTGGTGGGTAACAAGTGCCTTAGAGAGTAATATTGGGCTAAATGCTATTGCACAGTGGACCTACACTCTAAATAATACTTTACCTCAAGGATTGGGAACTGGTGGCTTATTTACGAATAACGTTCAAGCTCCTCTAGTGGTGAATTCAGGCCGCTTATTTTATGATTTAAAAACAAAGTGGAATTTAAAATTTTAATTTATGTATATCAAACAAGCATTTAAAAACAAACACGACTGGTGGCTTTATTTAGCTGGACTAGCACTTATTGTAATCGCTGTTATTTTAGGGCAAATCCCCCACACCGTTGCATTAATTGCAAAAGCATTGCAGTCAGGGTTAGAACTTAAAGAATTAGACCCAAATAAAATGATGCAATTATTAGAGTCAAATCTGAATTTATTTCTAATGCTGTTGTCTTTTGCAGTTGGACTTCTTGGTCTTTTTGTTGTGGTCAAGTTTTTACACAAACAATCGATTAAAAGTTTAACCACATCAAGATCAAAAATTGATTGGAAACGTTTTTGGTTTGCCTTCTTATTTTGGGGCTTTATCTCCGTCATAATGATTATGATTGATTACCAGTCTTCTCCTGAAAACTATGTGTTTAATTTTGAGTTAAAACCTTTCTTAATTTTGGTAGCTATTGCCGTAGTTTTGGTACCCCTTCAAACTAGTTTTGAAGAGTACCTTTTTAGAGGATATTTAATGCAAGGAATCGGAGTGATCTGTAAAAACAAATGGGTGCCTTTGATTGTAACTTCTGTTTTGTTTGGGATGCTTCATATTGCCAATCCAGAAATTGACAAACTCGGCTATATTTTATTAGTACATTATATTGGTACGGGATTCTTTTTAGGGATCATTACATTGATGGATGAGGGGCTTGAACTAGCTCTAGGGTTTCACGCTGCTAATAACTTATTTACGGCACTTTTAGTCACAGCAGACTGGACGGCTTTTCAAACAAATTCCATATTTAGAGATATCTCAGACCCAGACATAGGGTCTTTTGAAATATTTAGTTCTGTTTTAATTATTTACCCGATCCTAATCTTTATTTTCTCTAAGGTATATAAGTGGACGGATTGGAAAAATAGATTAATAGGATCCGTGACCAAAGACGCTTAATGAAATATCAATCAAACCATCAAATTTGAAGGTAAATAGAACATATAAGCAGCCACACAGTTCTTTTAAATTAAACGGGACTTTTTATGATAATTCCGGTTTGTTGTCCCTTGCATCTGTTTATTCTAAGGGATGTGATGACCATCTGGTCTCATTGGCGGATTTCATTGAAATATGGATAGATTTAAATTCAGAAATCACACTGCAAACATCGGGCACAACTGGTACCCCTAAAGCTGTTTTAATGTCTAAGCAATCCATGGTCAATTCTGCGTTAGCTACTGGAAGCTATTTTAAATTAAGTCCTGGCGATTCTGCCTTGTCCTGTTTGCCATTTACCTACATCGCTGCTAAAATGATGTTTGTGAGAGCCTATGTTTTAGGATTGGAATTAGAGTGTATAAAACCAAGTTCTTCTCCTTTGGAGTTACGCTCCAAATCCTATGATTTTTGTGCCATGGTACCTTTACAGCTTGAGAATTCAATCTCAAAATTAGATCAGATCAAAACACTTATTGTAGGGGGTGCACCACTTTCTACTAATTTAATGGATCAACTAATAAACTCAACTTCAACGGTATATGAAACTTTTGGAATGACAGAGACGGTGAGTCATATTGCAGTTAAAAAAATAACTAAGTCTTTTTCTTTGTTTGAAGTATTACCTTCAGTTTCTATTTCTGTAGATGCTCGAAACTGCTTACTTATTGAAGCACCAGAATTAGCCTCACATACAATTCAAACAAATGACCACGTCCGTTTACATTCTAAAACAACTTTTGAATGGGTTGGACGCTATGATGCGGTTATTAATTCTGGCGGTATTAAAATATTTCCCCAACAGCTAGAACAGCAACTAGAGGGACTTATTCAGAACAGGTTTTTTATATCATCTCAAAAAGAAGCTGTATTAGGGACAATTGTGATTTTGGTAATAGAAAGTACTACGCCTTACGATTCCTTAGATTTCACTTTCATTGAACCACTAAAAAGGCCTAAGCATATTTATTACGTCGATAATTTTATTGAAACGCTTTCCGGTAAGGTCAAGCGTCAAGAAACGCTTGCACTGGTTAAACTTGTATAACTCCCACATTAAAGGTTTTCTCAATAGGGGCATGATTTGCTGCTTCAATTCCCATGCTAATCCAATCACGAGTGTCTGTAGGTTCTATAACAGCATCTGTCCATAGCCTAGCAGCAGAGTAATACGGAGATACTTGCTCGTCATAGCGTGACTTGATTTGATCAAATAATTCTGCTTCCTTTTCAGAGGTAATCGTTTCACCTTTCTTTTTTAAAGAGGCGGTTTCTATTTGTAGTAATACTTTTGCAGCACTGTTTCCACTCATCACCGCTAATTTCGCGCTAGGCCAAGCGACGATTAATCGCGGATCATAGGCCTTACCACACATGGCATAATTCCCAGCTCCATAGCTATTTCCAATAATAACAGTGAATTTAGGTACCACACTGTTGCTGAGTGCATTAACCATCTTGGCTCCATCTTTTATAATACCACTGTGTTCACTTTTACTGCCCACCATAAATCCAGTGACATCTTGTAAAAAAACTAAGGGTATTTTTTTCTGATTACAATTGGCGATAAATCGGGTGGCTTTATCTGCACTGTCATTATAAATGACTCCACCAAATTGCATTTCTTTATTGGCATTTTTTACTAATTTACGTTGGTTTGCAACAATCCCTACAGCCCAGCCATCAATACGGGCATAAGCTGTAATGATTGTCTTTCCATAGTCCGCTTTATATTCTTCAATTTCAGAATTATCAACCAATCGGTTTATAATTTCATACATGTCATATTGGTCTGCTCTTGATTTAGGAAGCAGTCCGAAAAGATCTTTAGGATTCTCATTAGGTTTTTTTGAAGGCTTTTTGCTAAAGCCCGCTTTATCAAAATCTCCAATCTTATCCATTATCGATTTAATTTTGTCTAAAGCATCTGCATCGTTCTTGGCCTTGTAATCAGTGACTCCGCTTATTTCGCAATGTGTTGTAGCACCTCCAAGCGTTTCATTGTCTATAGATTCACCAATGGCGGCTTTTACTAAATAGCTTCCGGCTAAAAAGATGCTTGCTGTTTTGTCAACTATAATGGCTTCGTCGCTCATAATAGGCAAGTAGGCGCCTCCAGCTACACAGCTTCCCATCACGGCCGCTATCTGGGTAATACCCATACTGCTCATTTGTGCATTGTTTCTAAAAATTCTACCAAAGTGCTCTTTATCAGGGAAGATTTCATCTTGTAATGGCAGATACACCCCTGCTGAATCAACTAAATAAATAATAGGCAATCTGTTTTCCATGGCAATTTCTTGCGCACGAAGATTCTTTTTAGCTGTTATAGGAAACCAGGCACCAGCTTTTACCGTCGCATCGTTAGCAACTACAATGCATTGTTTTCCTTTTACATAGCCTATTTTGACCACCACTCCACCAGAAGGACAACCACCATGAGACTCGTACATGCCATCCCCAGCAAACGTACCGATTTCGATTGATTTTGATTTATGATCTAACAAGTAATCAATACGCTCACGAGCTGTTAGTTTACCCTTGGCATGTTCTTTTTCAATTTTGGATTTACCACCGCCTAATCTAACTTGCGCTAAACGTTTCTTTAAATCGGTAACAAGTAGTTTATTATAATCTTCGTTTTTATTGAAGTTTAAATCCATGGCTCTTATATTTGTTACACAAAAATAACAATATTCTTGAGTTTCAAGTTTTTGTTAACGAACAATTATAAATATATCACTACATGAAATTAGAATACAATGCTGCCGCTTCTAGAGGATTTGCAAATCACGGCTGGTTACAAGCGAATCATTCTTTTAGTTTTGCTAATTTTTATAATCCTGAAAAAATGAATTTCGGAACTTTAAGAGTTTTAAATGATGATTTAATTTCGCCTGGAATGGGTTTTGGAACTCATCCACACGATAATATGGAAATTATTACAATTCCATTATCAGGTGTTTTAAAGCATAAAGATTCAATGGGAAACAAGTGGGAAGAGGTTAAGGCTGGGGAAGTTCAAGTAATGTCAGCAGGAACTGGGATTCAACATTCAGAAATTAATGGTTCTAAAACCGAACACTTAAGTTTGTTTCAAATATGGATTCTCCCATATAAAAATAATGTAACCCCTCGTTATGATCAAGCCTATTTTAAGACGCCTAGTGCCGGAGAGCTTCAGATTTTAGTATCTTCTATTAATAATGAGAAAACTTCTGGCTTAAAAATCCATCAGGATGCACAAATATCCAGAATTAATTTAAAAGCTGGCTCTAATTTTGAGTATAACTTAAAACGCGAATCACATGGTGTTTATGTAATGCAAGTTACTGGAGTTTCTGAAGTTGCTGGTCAGCATTTGAACCAGAGAGATGCAGTAGGTCTTTCAAAAGTTGCTACATTTTTAGTAGAAGCGCAAGAGGAATCTCAATTGCTATTTATTGAAGTTCCAATTTTAGACTAATGATTTTAATTTTGATTAATATTATGAGAATGCTGGCGTTACGTCCAATAATTGACTAGCCTAAATGCGTATTTCTTAATTAATAAGAATTAAATTTTCCTTAAAACTTAAATTGGAAGTTTTAAAAATTAACGATATTTGTAATTCAAAAATTTAATTATGGCAATGAATAAAAATACAGTATTGGCATGGGCCACATATATAATGATGTTTATAGGTTTATCTTTAATTGCTTTAGGCGCTTTCAGGTACAATGAGGTTGCCGGATGGGGTTTTGCTTCAGTAGGTATTGGATTTTTTGCTAATGCTTGGGTGTTTAACGCTTTAAAAGGTCGTGTGTAATGAGTGATGATAAAAAAATTATATTTTCAATGTCAGGAGTCACAAAATCGTATCAAAGCGCTAATACTCCTGTTTTAAAAAATATTTACCTTAGTTTCTTTTACGGGGCTAAGATAGGAATCCTTGGACTTAACGGATCAGGTAAATCGACCTTACTGAAAATCATAGCAGGTGTTGATAAAAATTACCAGGGTGATGTGGTCTTTTCACAAGATTACTCTGTGGGATACTTAGAGCAAGAACCACAATTAGATGAATCAAAAACGGTAATGGAAATCGTTCGAGAAGGTGCAGCAGAAACAGTTGCTATTTTGGACGAATACAATAATATAAATGACATGTTTGGTCTGGAAGAAGTTTATTCAGATGCTGATAAGATGGAAAAATTAATGAACCGTCAAGCCGAATTACAAGATCAAATTGATGCGGCAAATGCGTGGGAATTAGATACCAAACTAGAAATAGCAATGGACGCTTTAAGAACTCCCGACGGCTCCAAGAAAATTGGTGTGCTCTCTGGTGGAGAACGCAGACGAGTGGCGCTGTGTCGCTTATTGCTTCAAGAACCTGATGTATTATTATTAGATGAGCCAACAAACCATCTGGATGCGGAGTCTGTTCACTGGTTGGAGCACCATTTAGCGCAATACAAAGGGACTGTAATTGCAGTTACGCATGACCGTTATTTCTTAGATAATGTTGCGGGATGGATTTTAGAATTAGATAGAGGAGAAGGCATTCCTTGGAAAGGAAACTATTCTTCTTGGTTAGATCAAAAATCAAAGCGTTTAGCACAAGAAAGTAAAACAGCATCCAAGCGTCAAAAAACTCTGGAGCGTGAATTGGAATGGGTACGCCAAGGAGCTAAAGGCCGTCAAACGAAGCAAAAAGCGCGTTTAAAGAGTTACGACAAACTAATGAGTCAAGATCAAAAACAACTTGATGAAAAGCTAGAAATTTATATCCCAAACGGACCCCGTTTAGGGACCAATGTAATTGAAGCGGAAGGAGTTAGTAAAGCTTATGACGATAAGTTGTTGTATGATAACTTAAATTTCAACCTTCCTCAAGCAGGAATTGTTGGAATTATTGGACCAAATGGTGCCGGTAAAACAACTATTTTTAGAATGATTATGGGTGAGGAGAATTCTGATAAAGGTAGTTTCAAAGTCGGGGAAACGGCAAAAATCGCTTATGTAGATCAAAGCCATACGAACATAGATCCTGAAAAATCAATTTGGCAAAACTTTAGTGATGAGCAGGAGCTTGTTATGATGGGAGGGAAGCAAGTTAATTCACGAGCCTACCTAAGTCGTTTTAATTTCTCTGGAAGTGAACAAAATAAAAAAGTAAATATGCTTTCTGGTGGTGAGCGTAATCGTTTGCATTTAGCCATGACACTAAAAGAGGAAGGAAATGTCTTGCTTTTAGATGAGCCTACAAATGATTTGGATGTCAATACCCTACGAGCATTAGAAGAAGGATTAGAGAGTTTTGCTGGCTGTGCAGTAGTCATTAGTCATGACCGTTGGTTTTTGGATCGTGTTTGTACACACATACTTGCTTTTGAGGGTAATTCAGAAGTTTACTTTTTTGAAGGAAGTTTTAGTGATTATGAGGAAAATAAAAAGCAACGACTTGGTGGTGACTTAATGCCAAAACGTATTAAATATAAAAAATTAGTTAGATAAATTTTTTGGGAGCAGTCTATTGTGATATAACATTACCTATCCCTTTTGTATAAGGGAATCAAATAGCTAATATTATATCCAAACCCTATACCAAATTTGCCACTGTCATAGGTGCGGCCAAATCCAGGGATGTAAATGTTTTCAAAATTATCAGGTTCTGATTCAAATAGTCGCGCTTTGATTTGTAAATTAAAGACGATAAAAAGGTTGTTTAAAACCTCCGTTTTAATTCCTAATAATATTTCAATCCAGCCTGAAGTTAAACCCGAAAAACTTTCAGTATCTACCACTTCATTTTGCCCCCAAGTGAGGCTATTGGTGTCGTAAATAGTGTAGCTATTTAAGGTTTGAGTGAAATTTGAGAATCCAAAACGAAGTCCTGAGTATATCAAGTTTTCCATCCCTGCCCAGTTCTCGTACATATTGTAGTCCACTCCAGCTTTTAGGTATGTGCCTTTAGCAGTGCTGCTTAGGTAGTTAGTATTACTCGTCTTTTTTTCTGAGCCTATCTCTCCAGCAACATATAAACGCTTTAATAATCGATAATCACCATTGATTTCAAAGCCCATATAATCTGTTTCTAAAAAAGACCGTGTAACCTTACTTAAATCAACTCCCAAACGCAGTCCATATTTTTCTTGAACCATAATGCTATCAGATGCTTTTGTCTCTACTTCTTGTGCATTAAGACTTATTAATAGACTCAAACATCCTAATGTGCTAATGAAGTACTTTGATATGGATTTCATTTTCATTTGTTATTTGAGTTATTAAAATTTCAGAATTAATCATCCATTGATCATTGTCAGATGCAATGCTAAAGGTCTGAATTGAATAGTTATTAATGTATCCACAAGCTCTCGAAATATATAAGCTTTCAATATCATATGTAATTGTGATGATATCTGGATTGCCACTAACAGTAGAGTCAATGAGGTCATAACTTTCATATAATTTAAACTGTGTTTGATTACTGTTGTTTTGTAAGGGCAATGCAATTGAAGAACGGGTAGAAACAAGCTCGTTATGAATAGTAACTTCATTTGCGTTGCTATCCAGTCCAATAGCAAATAAGCCCGGAACAGCTTTAATCTCGTCTGGGGCTGCAATGTCGTAAAATTCAATAATAACTCTTGGCGTTGTTTGAGTGGTCGCTGGACAAACGTCATCCTTTTCACAACTAATGAAAAGCAATGCAATTAGTGAAAAAATTAAATAGTGTTTTTTCATTTTAGAGTTAGTTAATGGAGAATACTTATTCAACTTCTACAATTTCTTCTATAAATTTAGCTAATTCAAAATCTAACTCTGTAACGCCACCAACGTCATGAGTCGTTAGTTTTATTGTTAATAGATTGTAAACATTAGACCACTCAGGATGGTGGTTTAGTTTTTCACATTCAAAAGCGATTCTCATCATTGCACTCATACAATTTTTGAAATTATCAAATTCAAATTCTGTACTTAAAGTCTTTTCATGATAGTCCCAATCTGGAAAGTCTGTTAACCGTTTTTCAATTTCTAGATCTGTAAGTAATTTCATATTAGCGCGTATTTAAATCAAAAGTACAACTTTTTTAAAAGCATTAAATTGTATCAATAGATATTTTCTCGAATAGAACAACCGTTTCTATATGCGATGTATGAGGGAACTGATCTACCAGACTTATTTTTTTTATTTGGTATCCATTATTTCTCATTTCTTCAGTATCTCTAGCCTGAGTGGCAGGGTTACAAGAAACATAGACTATCCTATCTGCATTGATGTTAATAATTTTTAATAGCGTCTTAGGCGCAATTCCAGCTCGAGCGGGATCTAAGATAATGGTACGTATTTTATTTTTATACTCAGGATGTTCTGCTAAAAACTTCCCAACATCAGCTGTATAAAACTTTAAGCCGTCTATGTTATTTCTCTTCGCATTTTTGATCGCGTCTTCAATTGCAGATGCTACAATATCAACTCCAATTATTTTGGCATTAGTACTTCTAGATGCTAATATTTGACCTATAGTTCCGGTACCGCAAAATAAATCCATAACCACAGTATTGTCAATGGCTTCTTTATTTTCTAGCGCATAATCAATGACTTTGCTATACAATTTTTCTGCAGACTTAGGATTGGTTTGAAAGAAGCTTTTCATGCTGATTTCAAAATTTAAACCTAGAAGTTGTTCTACAATCTTATCGTCTCCAGCAATGAGTTGACTACTCCCAGTTGTTGCGAGTGTTCTATCGCCTGTTTCATCATTAATAGAATGTATTAACCCAGCAAAGCGGTCTTTAAATAGGTTTTTCAAAAGTTCAGAAAATTCCGTTAAATCAAACTTAGGAAGGTCGTAAGAAGTTGTGACCAAGTTAAATAAGAGTTGATTGGTTTTGTATGACTTCCTCACAACAAAAAACCGAAAGAACCCTTCTTTTTTTGGTCCATGCCATGGGTCTAAACCGGTAGCTTCACAGTACTTTCTTATGCGGGTTATGTTGTTTTCTACTAAGGTGTCAAATAAACCAGAATCTTTTTCTAAGTTGTCACCCATCCACCAAACACCACGTCTTTTAAAACCCAAAGTAAAAATATCAATATCGGTTTTATTAACTCGGTCGTACCCAATAGCAGAAAATCCATATTCCATTTTATTTCTGTAATGAAATACATTAGGTGAGCTAATGAGTTCATCAAATAAATCATCAATATTTGAAACTTTCCCAATACGTTTAAATAATGATAAGGTACTTTCCTTCTTGTATTTATGCTGTAATTCTATAGGCAACTGAATGTAAGGCGCCCCAGGGATATCTTGAAACGGAACTTCAACTTCATCAGGCGAATTTTCCATCACTTCAATTAAGCTGCATTCGGCATACTTTTTGCTCGATTTTTTTACTTGAGCTTTTACCGTTTGTCCAGGAATTGTATTGGGTATAAACACTACAAACTCTCCTTCTTCAGAGCGAATTCTAGCAATTCCTTTTCCTCCAAAAGCATAGTCTTCAATTTTTAACTCTAATATCTGACCTCTTTTTACAAATTTATTACGTTCTCTTTTTGGCATTTGTTTCTATCCTAAAGTTGTTTTGCAATATTAATAAAAGATATGAAAGTATCCGAAAAATAGTTGTGAAATTGAGTTGTTTGTTATGAATTATATTTCCTAAATTGCAATTATTAGGGATGATTTCTTTCCCACGCTGAATTTTCGGACTCTTCGAAAGGATAAAGGTAGATAAGGAATGGTTATTTTATAAATTTATAAATTATTAAAAATGGCTATTTTAAATAAAATTACACCACAAGAAGCGATAAATCTAGAGCACAAATACGGGGCTCATAATTATCACCCTTTACCAGTCGTTCTTTCAAAAGGCGATGGCGTGTTTGTATGGGACGTTGAAGGAAATCGATATTATGATTTTTTATCTGCTTATTCATCAGTAAACCAAGGACACTGTCATCCAAGTATTGTAAAAGCTATGACTGAGCAAGCACAAACGCTTACGTTAACTTCCCGTGCTTTTCACAATGATCAATTAGGTCCGTACGAAGAATTTGTCACTAAGTATTTCGGGTTTGATAAAGTACTTCCAATGAATACAGGAGCAGAAGCAGTTGAAACCGCTCTAAAAATTGCTCGAAAATGGTCTTATGAAGTAAAGGGGATTCCCGAAAATGAAGCACAAATAATTGTGTGTGAAAATAATTTTCATGGTCGGACAACTACTATAATTTCGTTTTCAAACGATCCAGTTGCTCGGGATAACTTTGGCCCTTTCACAAGCGGTTTTATTAAAATCCCTTATGATGATTCAGCCGCTTTAGAAGAAACCCTTAAAAATAATTCAACTATTGCTGCGTTTTTAGTTGAACCAATTCAAGGCGAAGCAGGTGTTTATGTACCTTCAGAGGGCTATTTAGCTAAGGCAAAAGCCTTGTGTGAAGCTCATAATGTTTTATTCATAGCAGATGAAGTTCAAACTGGAATCGCACGAACGGGGCGTTTATTAGCAACCTGTGGAAATTGTAGTTGTGAAAATAAAGACTGTTCTGGAACCCCAGAAGTAAAGCCAGATGTTCTTATCCTTGGAAAAGCATTAAGTGGAGGTGTATATCCCGTATCTGCTGTTTTGGCTAATGATTCTATTATGAATGTAATTACACCTGGCTCTCATGGAAGTACTTTTGGAGGAAACCCAATTGCTGCTGCTGTTGCATTGGCCGCTTTAAAAGTAGTCCAAGACGAAGATTTAACAGAAAATGCCTACCGTTTAGGGAATTTGTTTAGAGCTAGTTTAAATACATATATCGAAGCGAGTACTATTGTGAAATCGGTCAGGGGTAAAGGGCTTTTAAATGCGATTTTGATTGATGACCATGAAGAAAGTGATACTGCTTGGAATATTTGCTTAAAACTAAGAGATAATGGTTTGTTAGCAAAACCAACTCATGGAAATATTATTCGTTTTGCGCCGCCATTAGTAATGTCTGAGGCTCAACTTTTAGATTGTGTAGATATTATCATTAGGACTTTAAAAGATTTCGAGAAAAGTTAATTTTTTTAGATTTTGTGTTAAACATAAAAGACCACAACAATAAGAGTGGTCTTTTAATATTAAAATTATAGATTATTTATTCTTGAGCTGCTATATGTTCTTCAATTTGAGTTTGCATTCCTGTTACATCCATCCAGTCTGAAAACATAACTACTTTACCATCTTCATTAAATGACACTACTGCATACCACTTGTTATTAACAGTGGCTCCAGAAACAGTATGGGTTGCTGTCCATGTTCCATAGATACGAACCCCATTTGGTTTAGATGTTTGTTCTCCTAATTCTGAATAAAATGAGCCACCCCAATACGCACTTTGACTATCAATTCCTCCATCTCCGGCTAAGAAAGTAAGGTTATCAAATTCAGTCATGTACCACTCTGCAGCTTTCATTAAGTCTTCTTTTCCAAGTATTTTATTGTCATTCCACATTGGTGGACTCCATTTAACAGAGTCAGCAAAGTAAGAAGATAGAAGGTCTAGATTTTCAGTTGCAAATCCTTTTACATGATGGTTTTCAAATGCTTTGATATTTCTTGCAAATGTAGCTTTGTCCGCTTCTGACGGACCTGACGTTTCTGCTTTTTGACAACTATTAAATGTCAAAATTGTGGTCAATAATAAAATTACTTTTTTCATAATTATTTTTTTTGATTTATAATTTAACAATATAAGATTAATTTTTATTAATTTCAAAACACAACTTAAGTTATTGCTATGACTGAATGCTTTAAAAACAAAATTCCCTCCATAAGATTATAGAGGGAATTAAATAATTTATGTTAGAGTTATTCTAAAGCAAATATTCTGTGCTAATAAAGTTTGATTTTTTAGATTCTAAAAGATCTTTTAGAATAGAGTTATTTGCACTATTCTCTTTAGTAGCCACAAAAGTTCTTATAGAGAACGATCGCAATGCATCCCGAACACTTAAGGTACTAAAAGCTGAATCTTTTCTGCCAGTAAAAGGGAATACATCCGGACCACGTTGGCATGAACTATTTAAATTGACTCGACAGACTAGGTTTACTAAAACATCGATTAAAGGCGCTAATGTGTTCACTTTTTCTCCAAATACACTTACTTGTTGTCCGTAATTTGATTCTGCCATGTCATCCAAGACTTGCTGAACGTCTGTAAAAGTAATTATTGGAATTACAGGTCCAAATTGTTCTTCAACGTATAGGTCCATTGTTTTGTTGATATTTGACATCACGGCTGGATAGATATAATTATCTGTAATATTTCCACCTTTAGAATTTAATATTTTTGCTCCTTTAGCTTGAGCATCTTCAATCAAACCTTTGATATACGCTGGTTTGTTAGGTTCTGGAAGAGGTGTTAACTTCACACCATCTTCCCATGGGTTTCCAAATTTTAAGGCATCTACTTTTTCACAAAAGCGCTTGTTGAATTCCTCTGAAATACTTTCGTGAACATATAAGATTTTCAAAGCTGTACAACGTTGCCCATTAAATGATAATGTGCCAGCAATACATTCATCTATAGCGAGATCAAGATCTGCATCTGGCAGTAGAATTCCTGGGTTTTTAGCTTCTAAGCCTAGAACTGATCGTAAACGGTTACTTTTTGGATGGCTATTTTGTAATGCATTTGCTGAGCTGCTGTGCCCAATTAAAGCTAGCACATCTATTTTCCCTGTTTCCATAATAGGCGTAGCAAGTACACGTCCACGTCCATACAATACGTTTACAACTCCTTTTGGAAAGCTATTTTGAAACGCTTCCAAAAGCGGAGATAATAGTAATACACCAAGTTTGGCGGGTTTAAATACTGTAGTATTTCCCATAATCAAGGCAGGGATTAGTAGAGCAAATGTTTCGTTCAAAGGGTAGTTGTAGGGTCCTAAGCACAATACAACTCCAATGGGGCCTCTTCTAATGTGTGCATGTACTCCTGAATTTTTTTGAAATTTGGCAGAATTACGATCTAATTGTTTATAATCGTCTATGGTGTCATATATGTAATCAACAGTTCTGTCAAATTCCTTTTCAGAATCCGCTAGGTTTTTACCGATTTCCCACATAAGGTATTTGACTACGGTTGCACGCTTGGTTTTCATTTGCTCAGCAAACGTCTCCATGCAGGAAATTCGATCAGCGACCTTCATTGTTGGCCAAAGCCCTTGTCCGTTGTTATATGCGTCAGACGCAGCATCTAAAGCTTCAAGAGCTTGATCTTTTGTGAGCTCAGGAACAGATCCAAGTAATGTTGGTTGGTAATCTGCAGTTGAGGAAATTGTAGAGTATACATCAGTCATTTTTCCTGACCATTCCTTTAACTCTCCATTGACTAGATAGTTTGTTTGTTTTACTAAATCAGTAATTTGATACGCTTTGGGAGCTTTTTTGAAAGTCATATAATCTGTTGTTAGTTAGTTATTTGTCAAAAATAATTAATTATTAAACGTCCTACTACTAACAAAACGTTAATCTTCTTTTAGGACTTTGGAGTTAATTAAATAAAAATAAAAGATAACCCCACCCCTCTTGTTGTTAAGTTGGTTATTAGGGAAGTTTAAGCTTTTGCTTCAATTTCTTTCATAGCTTCTTGAAATTGTTGAAATACATCTTCATAGCCCCCAGAAAAATAAATATATAGATTATAGACTAGGTACAATACATTTATAATTAAAATGATTAATGCAATTGTTTTAGCTGTATTCATAGCCTTAAAATTCCCTTCGTAATCATCTGGGTTTTGTGTGGCATCTTTTAGTTTGTTGTGAGCAATAAGAAATGCAGGCCCAGAAAGTAGAAATCCAAGACCGCCAAAGCAACAGCATAATAATCCAATAATACTTAATGCGTAGGTAAGGGTAGTATTTAATTGTTTTTTCATTTTAATTTAGATAAATAGTTGTTTAATTGTATAGCTAATTATGATGGTTGTTATTGATAATATGGACAGTACATTTATGCCTTTTTTGTAGTCTTTAAATTTATAAAAGCGGGTCACTATTAAGTAGCAAAACAGAATTATTAGCGGGTAAATTGCAGCATACATATAAAAAGCGTCTAGAAAAGAACCTTTCCAAATTAAAAGTAGTGCCCGTTGAAACCCACAGCCCATACAGTCATAGCCAAAAAGGGATTTACTAACACAAGGGATCATATAATTTTCTAACAGCATAATGTTGCTTTAAAATCAATTTTACCAAAGAACGAAAAATATTTTTGAAATAAAAAATTACCTTTATTATTTCCATTAATTCAAAAGCTGTAGTTTAGTGTTTTAATTTATAAAGGATGTCTAATAGGTCTTTTTATTATTTGTGTTTGGTGTTAGGATTTTTCTTGGTTTTAATCCAGGAATTTATGGATACATCAAATTTATTAACTCAAATCTCCGGTCTCTTTTTATTAATGTTCGCCCTATATAAAATATCCAAAGGAATAGGGGTGCGCCCTCAAAATGATTCATTCATTGAAAATGACGAAGAGGAATGAAATTTAAAATTAATGATGCAGTTGCAGTTCTAGACGATGATTTGTCGGGAACAGTTTTAAATATAGAGGGTTCTGAAATAACAGTAGCAACCTCCACAGGGTTCGATTTGGTTTTTGATTCTAGTGAATTAGTAAAAATCAAAGAGAATTTAATGGGCGCACACTCATTATTTTCTAACATCTCTCTTGAAAGTGTGTTATATGATAAAGAAACTAAAAAAAGGAAAAATCCTTCTAAAGTTTCTTCCAAAGACCGTAACCAACCAACAATGGAGGTCGACTTGCATATTAACCAACTAGTAAGAAACACACTGGGGATGCAAAATCACGAAATGCTTAATTTACAATTAGAGACAGCAAAGCGACGTTTAGAATTTGCTATCCAAAAGCGCATCCAACGAATTGTATTTATTCATGGAGTAGGAGAAGGCGTACTGAAAATTGAACTTGAATATTTATTTAAACGTTATGAGGGGATTAAGTACTATGATGCTAATTACCAAAATTACGGTCAAGGAGCAACAGAGGTTTATATTTTTCAGTCTAAAATAGGATAATCAACAGTGTATTCGTAAAAGCCAAGGAAAAAGCTATCTGTAGATAGAATGGAGATGTCGATATTTTCTAATGTAACATTAACTGTGAATTTTCTACTAAACTCATTTGTTCTGACAAACGTACTTTCAAAAGAAGTCATTACTGTATCATCTAAAAAACGTGCGATTGCCGCACCTGTGGCCAAATCATCAAATAAATTTCCATTATTGTTCTCGTCTTCGAATATAGTTAAGGTTCCATCTCCGTCATCATCATTGTCTAGGTAGTCAGGAATTAAATCCCCATCAGTATCTTGCATGTCATCTAGATCTCCGTCACCATTAGGGTCTGGTTTTTCATTTATTGTAGGAACGTTATCTCCATCATCGTCACTGTCTTTGTAGTTTTCAATACCATCGTTGTCAGAATCTCCATTAAATTCTAATGTGTTGGGGACTCCGTCATTATCGTCATCTTCAAAAGTAGTTGTAAATACAGCATTACCGCTTGAGGCTTCATAATTATCAGTTACAGATACATTAGCATCTGGAATATCTTGACATATATATGTGTTTGGATCTGCTGTGTAGGTTCTGTAATTAAATTTTACAGAGTTACCATTAATAGTAAGTGTTTGAATGGTTCCTGAGTTTTCAGTGTTAAATATAGTTTCAGCTTGAGAGTTATTTGGATATAAAAGCATTAGAGATTCAAAAGGAGTAGTCTTTGTATCATATAAAATATAATTTGAAGTGGTTTCATCTCCACAAAGTGTTAGGGACTTGTCAAAATCTAACTCAACAGAAATTACATCACCATCATTACAAGAAAACAAAACAAAACAACTAAAAATGAGGACTAAAAAAATTCGCATGTTAAATATATATATTTATTGCAAAAGTAACGGATTTGTTAAATAATTCGAATAATTTTGAGTAAAATTTTATTTTATTAGTTTTGTAAAAATACTCAGTCCTATGAACTCAATATACTTAGACAACGCTGCTACAACTCAAATTAGAGACGAGGTTATTACAAAGATGTCAGAGGTCTTAAAATCTAATTATGGCAATGCCTCTTCAACTCATGGTTTTGGTCGTTCATCAAAGTCTATTATTGAAAATTGTAGGAAGCGAATTGCATCCCATATTAACGCACTTCCATCAGAAATAATTTTCACTTCAGGAGGCACAGAAGCAGATAATTTAGTACTCAGGTCTGCTGTAAAAGATTTGAAAGTTACGCATTTAATTACATCCAAAATTGAACATCACGCCGTTCTTCACACTGTAGAACAGTTGGTAATTGATTATAGAGTTAAAGTAAGTTATGTTAATGTGTTAGAAACTGGATGCATTGATTATTCGCATTTAGAAACACTTCTAAAATCCACTAAAAAAACCTTAGTTTCATTAATGCATATCAATAATGAAATTGGGACTATATTAGATATTCAAAAAGTAGCTGACTTATGCCAAGCCAACAACGTGCTTTTTCATAGTGATACTGTCCAATCTGTTGGCCATTACCATATAGATGTAAAAGAAACACCAATTGATTTCTTAGTGGCAAGTGCTCATAAATTTCATGGTCCTAAAGGAGTTGGGTTTACTTTTATTAGAAAAAACTCAGGTCTTAAGTCTTTAATTACCGGCGGAACTCAGGAGCGTGGCATTCGTGCTGGAACTGAAAGTATTCATGATATTGTTGGATTAGATGAATCTTTGGCTTTATCATATCAATTTTTGGAAGTAGAAAACGCTCAAGTTAGAGATTTGAAATCATATTTTATCTCTGAGTTAACTAATCATATTCCAGGGATCAAATTTAATGGGGCTTGCAGTGATTCCGAAATTAGTACCTATACGCTGGTAAATATATGCTTGCCTGTATCGGCGACCAGCGCACCGATGTTTCTATTTCAATTAGATTTAAAGGGGATTGCATGCTCTAAAGGAAGTGCTTGCCAAAGCGGAAGCGGGAAGGGGTCTCATGTATTAGCTGAGATACTAAAGGAAGAGGATATGAAAAGACCATCAATCCGATTTTCTCTTAGTATTTACAATACCAAAAAAGAAGTACAATCTGTTGTCAGTATTCTTAAAGAATTAGTTAACGAAGCGAATTCTTAAAATTGCATTCCTAGCCTTAGATTAAAGACTCTAGGCGTTAAGTAATTTGGTATGGAGTACTGTCGCTTTGAATAGACGTCTCTAACCCATGTGTTAGTGATTGAATTTTGAACATCAAACATGTTAAATATTTCGAGACCTATCGACAATTCTTTAAATCGTTTTTGCCAATTTTTCAACAATTTTTTGTTGGAGTCAATTATGATATAAGACATTCCAACATCTGCTCGCTTATAATCTGGTAATCGGTTTTGATAACTGTAAGGGCTGGCATAACTAGGGGAGCCACCTGGTACCCCTGTATTATAAACCAAGTTTAGATACATTTTTATATTTGGAATTTGTGGGATATAATCTTGAAATAGAATTCCAAATTTTAAACGTTGATCAGTCGGTCTGGCTATATACCCCTGTTTGTTTATATTCTCTTCTGTTTTTAAGTAACCAAAAGAAAACCAAGATTCTGTGCCAGGAACAAATTCTCCGTTTAAACGCATATCGAGTCCATAGGCATACGCTTTTGTGTTATTTGCTGCTGTATATCGAATTCTTACATTTTCAACGGTATAAGGGTTTACATCATTTAGTTTTTTATAGTAGGCTTCCGAAATAAGCTTAAAAGGACGGTCCCACATTTCAAAACTATACTCATTTGCAACAACTAAGTGGATTGACTGTTGTGCATTCACGTCGCTATTAACCTCACCATCATTGTCTCTCAGTTCACGATAAAACGGCGGTTGATAATAGAGGCCTCCACTAAGACGAAATAACATGTCTTTATTCCAATCAGGCTTAATTGCAAGTTGAATTCTTGGGCTAATTACATTTTGAGAATTGCTTTCGACCCCTTGTCCATTAACAGACCATCCATGGTAGCGAACTCCAATGTTAGTATATACTTCATGGTTCCCAAGCATTGAGCGTTGATTCCATTGACCAAAGGCTTGAATTCTATTGATTTTGGTCCTGTTCGTCGCATGGATATTTTGAAAAGGAACGATAGGGCCTTGATCTGCCGTATAGGGTTGATTATTAAACTGCTCTAAATTTGGTGGGTTTATTAAAAATCCTGCGGAGTCAATCACTTCCCATTCTACAATGCGGTCTCTAATATCTTCATTGGTATATTTGATGGACCATTCAAAATTATTATCTTGAGATTTTAAGTACCCTTTATGCTCAATATTTGTTATTAAAGCATCTAAATCATTTCTCGCATGGTTGAGCTGTGAGCCAATTCCTTCAGTAAACTCTACTTCTCCCAGGTTTTCGTCTCCTATGTTGCTATTAACCTCTCCAAGACGATATTGGGCAAGAATGTCAAAGTATTCTTGTTCAGTCGTATGAAATGTAGAAGTAATTAGTTTTAGTGTTAAGTTTTCATTTACAAGATAACTTCCTTTGAATGCTCCAAAAAAGGTCTGATATTTATCATTTTCTTGACCTTCATAAAACACTTGTAGTGCAACTGGATTATCTAGAGTGCCAAAGTTTGTTTGACGAATTGTAGGCGCATATTGGTAGTGATTGATTGCTAAATTCCCTAAAAAGCTTAAATGAAATTTATCGGAAAATCGATAGGTAAAATAGGTTTGAGCATCTGCAAATATTGGATTGAAATTGGTATCAGTTTCTTTCGAATTCACTAGAAAGCTATTATCCCTATATCGTAGCCCTGTAATTGCTGAGAATTTAGAGTTTTTTGAAACTGTTTCTGTGGTGATACTTCCCCCTAATAAATTAATGTCTGCTTGTACTCTAAAGTCAATCGGCGTTCTGTAAGTAATGTCTAAAACGGAAGATAATTTATCTCCATATTTAGCTTGAAAACCCCCTGCTGAGAAGTCCAAGTTTTGTACCATTGCTGTGTTTACAAAACTCAAGCCTTCTTGCTGTCCTGATCGAACTAGAAAAGGACGATAAACCTCTATTTCATTTACATAGACAAGATTTTCATCAAAATTACCTCCTCTTACAGAGTATTGTGTACTCAATTCGTTCGTGATGTTTACTCCAGGAAGTGTTTTTAATAAATTTTCAACTCCTGGCTGAGCCCCTTTTATGCTTCTAATAATTTGAGGAGATATAGTGGTGACCCCTTCAAGATCTTTTCGTTTGGAACCTTTAATCACAACTGTTTCAATTTGCTCATAGCTATCATTTAAAACAGGGTTAAATTCCAGTGTTTCTCCGTTTTTTAAATTGAAAGTAGCTTCAATGAATTTATAATTTAGGTGTGATATTTTGATGCCAACATCTATGTTTGAAGGAATTTTAAGACTGTAAAATCCGTTCAAATTTGTGATAGTGCCATTTGAACCTGAAGTAACGTTAGCTCCTTGAATTGGTTGGTATTGCACATTAAGTATAACGCCTTTTATTGTAGCTGTTTGTCCAATAGCTAGTATGGGCATTAACATGAGGATTATTAGATATGGATACAAAAAGGTTGATTTCAAATTCTCAAGTTATTTTCTGTAAAAGATAGATTCAAATGTAGAACTATTTCCAACATTATCTGTCACAATGATTTTAAAATTGTTTTCTGTTTCTGTTATAGTTTGATCTTCAAAATCATGGGTTAGTAATTGTGTTTTAGTATCGTACTCCATTAAAATCCAACGCTCATTTAGAGTGGCTCTGTAATTTTTAATTCCCGAGACTTTATCATTAATTTTTACCTTCAAATATTTATGATTACTTATCCAACTTTTATTTTTGAAATTTATTGCTTTAATTTCTGGGTTTTCTGAGTCGATTCCCAATGAGTAGCTCCCTAAGTATTTGGTTCGTGTTGATAGGGTATTGCCACGTTTTTTGGTAGGAGAGTAGTATAACTTGTTTCCATAACGTGAGACACTACCAATAAATAAACGAGTTTTATCTTCCTTTTTATATTTACTGATGTCAAAATTAATAGTTATGGATTTTTGCAAGGGAATTAAAGCAGTATGAAGTTTTAGAGTGTCATTAGACACCTCAAATAGTAAGTCAACATCTTCGTAAAACGTGTTTTTTAATATCTGTATGCTCACATTATCCTTTTGCAGTACTGTTTCCTTAGTCGCACTTACGTGCTGTAGTTTTGCATTCCTATTTATTGGATCGGATAATTTTTGATAAACACCTCTAATAGGTATGTTTAATTCCGATTGATTGCCTTTAAAATCACTTACAAATATTTTATATATAGAATATGTATTATTTTCTATTTTTAGTGCCCCTCCATTAGTGAAAGCATTCATTACGGAAAGGGGATTGTTTTTCTCAATGAATAGCTTTTGAATTCTTTTCTTGTTATTATATAAAAACTCATAATCAATATAGCGATTAAGGTGTTTCGTTTCATCAAAAGAAAACCGATTTAAATTAACTTCTAAACTCTTTTGTCCATTAAACGAAGTTTGAATATTATTCACCCCATTTTTATTAGAAGCCAAGTCTTGTCTGTCCATACTGATAATTCCAAAACCAATTTCTCCATAAGCGATGATAGGCTCAGATTTATAAGTACCATCTTTTTGTTTTATAATTCTAATTTCAACTCTTTTAGTATCTCCTCCGACATGGCTGTTTTCAGAAATTGGATATCCAAATAATCCATAGATTACAGGTGGGGTCGTGTCTTTTACGTCAAAGCCAAACATTAGAGGGTTTATTGGCCGCTCTTGCGGGTCTCTAATTTCAAAATGTAGATGTGGACCCCCTGAGCCTCCTGTGTTTCCAGTATAGGCAATTAATTGCTTATCTAAGACTTTAAGAGTTCCCGCTTTGGGGAACAATTCTATCTCAAACGTCTCCTTTTGGTACTGTCTTTTTTTGACATATGCTTCAATTGCAGCTGAAAATTTTTTTAGGTGTGCATAAACGGTCGTATATCCATTGGGGTGTTTTATATAGAGGGCCTTTCCATATCCATATCTAGATATTTTTATACGGCTAACATACCCCGCAGCTGAAGCATACGTTTTAAATCCTTCTTTCCCTTGTGTTTTTATGTCTAAACCAGAATGAAAATGATTAGTTCTTAATTCGGCAAAGGAACCAGATAAGATTAAGTTAATATCAATAGGGGCAGAGAAATAATCTTGAGGGTAAGACATTTGTCCATTACAATATGAAATAAAAAAAAGGAGACTAAATATAGTGGTTTTCATAAAAATGGATAGAGTTGCTAATTTATACAATTGAACCTAAATAGAAAAATAAAAAAGCTGCTTCTGTATAAGGAGTTATAAATAAAAATAAATTTAAGCTAAAACAATTGCGTTATTAATTTTGGAATGTTAAATTTGTGAAATAGGTATTGAAAATGCAGATGAGCAAAATAGAGCTAATTGTTAATTCTTTAGGGCAAAAAGTACAAAAAGTTTTGTACGAACTAGCTGAATTAAAAAATGACAATACAACTTTAAAACATGAATTACTCGATGCAAATGCTGAGAACACTAAGCTGTTGCATACACTACAAGAAAAAGAAAGTGATTATGACACGCTCAAATTTGCAAACTCAATCCTTGGCAGTGACGAAAGTAAAAGAGAGACTAAACTTAAAATAAACACTTTAATCAAAGAGATTGACGAATGTATATCTAAATTATCTGATTAAAATAGAAGTAGATGAGTGACCGGTTAAAAATAAAATTATCCATAGCCAACAGAATATATCCATTGACTATCACTCCTGATCAAGAAGAAGGGCTTCGTTTAGCCGCCCAGAAAATTGATTCAACTATTAAGCAATTTGAGAAAAGTTACTCTGTTCAAGACAAGCAGGATGTATTGGCCATGTGCGCACTACAATTTGCAACTCAAAATGAACAAAAAACAATAGATAATACGAGTCTAAACTATGATCTAGAATCCCGTCTAATTGCAGTAGACAAATTACTAGATTCACACTTAGACAACAACGTTCTTTAAATAAAATAAGGTTACTGCCTATATTGATCACTTTTTTGATAAACTCAACGGAAATTCTTTAAAAAGGAGTGCGTTTAAGT